>Ga0308009_10000008_pt1 | contig 272946 bp, 265 predicted proteins | sample Neamet127_FD_203134 | JGI IMG/M metagenome (GOLD analysis project Ga0308009, IMG submission 203134) | Marine microbial communities from water near the shore, Antarctic Ocean - #127 | ecosystem: Environmental > Aquatic > Marine > Unclassified | place: Southern Ocean | collected 2014-07-24 | reverse complement strand
CGCTGTATGGCGGGTGATGGTTGGAGATGAATCGATTCTAACTGCGGAAGTTTATCGACTTGAGGAGCCATTGGAGCTGCTTCTGTATGGCGCTTTGGGAGTATTTGCTGCTGTTATAGCAGTAATCTTTGTTCGTGTTCTTTATTTTATTGAAGATAAATTTGAGAATCTTTCGGTCATAGCGGATCTTCGACCAGTTATTGGTGCCGTAGGAGTTGGAATTCTCGGAGCGATATCTATCGATCTGTTGGGATCAGGTCTTGCTGGTATCGATAAAGCTTTAGCAGGCGAGTTCACTGTGAAATTTATTTTATTTCTGCTCGTCGGAAAAATGATTGCGACTGCATTGACTTTGGGGTCTGGCGGTTCTGGTGGTATTTTCTCACCATCACTTTTTATCGGTGCGTTGTTAGGTTCTGCCTACGGTGAGTTGGTTAACCAGATTTTCCCTGACTCAACGGCACCGGTAGGGGCATACGCCATCGTTGGAATGGCTGCAGTGTTTGCTGCAGCGGCTCAAGCGCCTATGTCTGCAATATTTATTGTCTTTGAAATGACAAATGACTTCGGTCTGATTATGCCGTTAATGGCTGCTTGCGCGGCAGCAACAGTTGTCTATACGGCCATCAAGAAAGATTCGATCTACGAAGTAAAACTGCGAAGAAAACGAGCGCTGGCTTCTGACCAGCAAGGTGATGAGCAGCAGATGAGTTCGGTGCTGTTGGTTGCTGCGGCTGAAGCAAAATATGTAGCGTGTTTTGAAAATATTTTGCTGGCCGAAGCAATTAACTTGATGGATCGTAACAGAGAGGAGGTACTTCTAGTGGTGAGCCACGATCGTGCGTTGAAAGGGGTTGTGTACCAACGCGATGCGGTGACAGCTTTAAAAGAGGTCCCAAATCGAAAAGTTGTAGATGCGATACGCCAAGATCATCCCGTGGCGCATCCGGGAGCAACTCTCGAGAATGGGATGCAGCTTCTTGAGAACGGAAACACAAATTTTTTACCAGTCTTAGATTGGAACGATCGGGTTCTCGGTGTCGCAAATCGAATTTCAATAACGCGAGCCTACGAAGTTTCCCTCAAAGCGTTCGACGAAAAATAATTGTTAATTGTCACTAGGTGCATTAACTCACGTGCCTAGATGAGACCAGCGGCTCCGGCAACGCTTGATAAGTGGCGATCGAAATCGCGAACGGGAATCGGTGGAGCCAATATAAGTTCGTCTATGCCCAGATCCTTTGCCTGCTGCACATGATCATTGATTACCTGAGGATCAAGAGACTTTAGAGGAAGGCCAAGCCGAAAACTGAAGTCATCATCTGACACGTCTCTGCCTGCATCATTCATGATGCTGCGTAAATTATTTAGATGTTGTTCTATATCGGGTTGCGCCCACCAGCCATACCAGCCATCACCGAGCCGAGCTGCGCGTTTCATTGCTGCGGTGGAGTCACCTCCTATAAGAATTGGAGGACCACCTTTGCTTATAGGTTTAGGGTTTAGCACTACGTTTTCGAAGTTTACGAACTCACCATGGTAGGTCGCTCGCTCTTCTCTCCAGGCGACTCGCATCGATTCTATATACTCATCCAAACGGCGCCCTCGGTTTTCGAAAGGTATCCCTAAGGCTGCGTACTCTTCCCACGACCATCCAGAACCAACGCCAAGATCGAATCGTCCGCTGCTTAGATGATCAAGAGTTAATACCTCTTTGGCGGTTAAAAGCGCTGGCCTTTGAGTCAAGATAAGCACTCCAGTTACGAAGCGCAAAGTTGATGTGTGTTGCGAGGCAACTTGAGCCACGAAGAGGGGATCATAGATTCCAGTTTCGGGATCCCAATTCGGTTTTCCATCGTCTGTATAAGGGTATGAAGATTCGTATTTGGCAAAGAAAATTACATGTTCAGGGAGAGATAAACTTTTAAAGCCCAAGGACTCGATGGTCTGAGAAAAATCTTTTATATAGGCCAGGTCACGATGAGGTGAATTACCAAAAAACCCAGCAATACTAATATCCATGATATCTCCCAGCGTCTTCGCGTTAAGTATAAGTCACTAGTGGGAGCCTACTCACTGGCGCTTAGCTGGTTTGAAGTACTAAGTAATTTTAAGCGGTATACAAGTTGAGGGTAAGAGAATATCCGATAAAAGCGTTATTAAGTCCCGCTCTAGGTGGATGAACCTCAATAGGTCGCTAAGTTCGCTATCTGTGGTCTCTAATAATTTCTCTGAAAACATTGATGATCTAATTCGTAACAACAATGAGTTCGCTAAATCTTTTGATGACAGTGGTTTGCAGGTAGCGCCAACTATGAACCTCGTGGTTGTGGCTTGCATGGACTCGCGCATGGATATTTTTAAACTACTTGGACTAGAGATCGGTGAAGCACACATAATCAGAAATGCGGGTGGAGTCATAACAGATGATGTAATTCGCTCAGTTTGTCTGTCTCAACGTTTCATGGGAACCCGAGAAATAGTTCTTTTGCATCACACAGATTGTGGCCTTCAGATGGTCAGTGAAGATAAATTTAAAGCTGAGTTAGAAGATGAGCTTGGAATCAAACCTCGGTGGTCGTTAGAACCATTTGTCGATCCTTACTTAGATACCAGGCAATCTATGCAACGGCTTATTGTTACGCCATTTGTAGATCACAGTTATATGCACGGTTTTGTCTATGATATTAGAACTGGTGAACTCCACAAGGTTGAAGAGAAGGCTAAATAAAATTTCAAACCACAAGAACTTGATACATCGAAATCATGGTTTGGAGGCGCTTATTAGGGTTGTGGGAGCATGATCGGTGTCCCAAGGGATACCGTCTTGTCTGCATGTTTGCTCGACTAGTTCATTTACTAGGTAACCAACGAATTCCGCTGTATCTAGGTGGAATGATGGGGCCATTTGGGGGCACTGTCTTAATTCCGATGATTCCGGAATTAAGAACTACTTTCGAAACCACTACTGCGACTATGGGATGGGGATTAGGTGCGTACTTTTTTCCCTATGCATTATTTTTGTTGGTTTCTGGGAGCATAGGTGAGCGTTGGGGCCGCTCAAAGTGTGTGCAGACAGCATTTTTTACTTATGCATTAGCAGCTTTGGTTTGTGTTGCGTCGCCGAATTTAGGTTGGTTTTTTGCGGGTCGGGCAATGCAAGGAACCGCAAATGCCTTTATGACTCCTTTACTCCTAGCGAGCCTAGTAGATGCCACTGAACCCGAGAGGCTTGGTCGGTCTATGGGTAGCTATGCGGCTTTTCAGGCGCTTGGTGGAGTGCTAGGTCTGTTAATCGGTGGTATCTCGGCCGATGGAAATTGGCGATGGGCGTTCATCGCAATATCGATTATGTCAGCAATACTTTTGGTCTTTTTGTTGCTAAGACAAGTAGAAGAAAGTGTGAACACTAATTTAGTTAGCATCCGAAGGCTATTGACTGGTCGGATGCTCGCGCTGGGACTTATGGCATTAGCTACTTCTGCGGGTCCAGCTGGTGTTGGGGTGCTGGTATCGATAGTAGCAAGAGATAATATCGGCTTGTCGGGTTCTGCTGCAGGCTTAGTTTTGGTCTCTGGCACTCTCACCGCCGCGGCATTTGGGCCAGTTTGGGGTCGCTTTATAGATCTAATTGGTGCACGAAGAGCTGGAGTGGTAGCTGTAATTTTGAGTTCACTTAGTGCACTTTTGTTGATATGGGTTTCAACTGCTAGTGGATTAGTCATCGTATGGATGATGGGGGGAGCGGCTGCGGGTTTTATAGCAACCAGTTTTCAATCATTAGCTGCTGTTGCGGTAACTGGTAACCGAGGCGGCGGAATCTCCTTTGTGCTGTCTCATCGCTTCCTTGGGAGCGCTATCGGCCCCTTAATTTGGCTGCCCGTTTATTCCAATAGCCCAATGTCAGCATTTCTTGGATGCGCATCCTTAGGAGCGATAGCGCTCGTAGCGGTAATCGCATCGGGTTATGACACGCTTCCCTCGTAAATATTTTGTTTGAATATTTTAAAGCCAATTAGCGATAGCTTCGCCAATTTCGTCGGGGCTGTCTTCTTGAATAAAATGACTACCGGTGACGGTTACTTCAGTTTGGTTAGGGAAGGTGCGGCAAAATTCTCGGGGACTACCTGTAAGTAGTGAACCGGGGTCAGCGTTAATGAATAGTTTCTTTACCTGTGATGTTTGTAACCATTCTGAGTAAGACTGCACAATTGCAGTGACGTCAGCTGGCTCCTGGTCGATAGGAATTTCCCGTGGCCAGGTGAGAGTAGGTCTGCGGTCTGCTTTTTGAACAAAAGGCCTACGGTATTCTTCCATTTCTGTATCTTGGAGTTCTCTAATGACTGATCCAGGTAGCACTCGTTCAACAAAAATATTTTTTTCGATGACCATTGCTTCCCCCGCATCTGACCTGAAGCCCTGAAATACTGGTACAGCTGATTTAGGAAATTCATCCCAAGTTACTGGACGGACAATGGCTTCCATATAGGCCAACCCAATAACTCGTTCTCTGTTTCGGTTAGCCCAATCAAATCCTAACGCTGAGCCCCAGTCATGGATGACCAAAGTAATTTTGTCTCCTAGATCAAGCTGTTCTAACAAACCATCGAGATATTCACGATGTTCAACGAAGCGGTATGAACCGGGCCCGGTGTCATCAAGCTTGTCTGAATCACCGTGACCAATTAGATCTGGGGCGATGCACCGAGCGTGTTCTGAAAGGTGTGGAATAATGTTTCTCCATAGATATGAAGAGGTCGGATTACCATGTAGAAAAATGATTGGGTCGCCTGAACCCACTTCGTGGTAAGCCATTGTTTTGCCATTGACTGTCGCAAATGATTTAGCTACAGGAGAAGTGGAGAAAGAATCATTAGGCATGTCTCACACCTTACCTAGAGCTTAATATTTTTGTAAAAATAACGTCTAGCAAATTATTTATCGAAATAAGGCTAGAGCTCGAGCCACATCGGTTTGAGTCACTACTGAGTTATTTAACATTGCCTTTTCGAGCCATTCAGGGCGACCAATTGACGCCACAGCGATTGCAGGCTTGAGACCACTTAGCTGAGCGAACTGAACGACGTGCTCGGTTGCATAGTCTCCAGGCCTCGTGTCGCTACTCAGCTCCAGCAGAGCCCATGGGTCTGGTGTCTTATTGCTCATATGTGCTGGAGGTTCGGAGAAAACTTTAGATGAACTTGGGCTACTCCCACCGCCATCGAGTCCAGGACCATCGGCAATCACTAAGCCTCGAACCTGATTTGGTCTTGATCCAGCAAGTAGTAAACCGATGTAACCGCCGAGACCTCGTCCGAAGATTGTCACATCACCGAAAGAGTGGATCACAGCATCTGCATCAGACATAAGGGCTTCACATGTGTAGCCCCCGCCGGCCGGTAATGATGATTGACCATGACCAGTGAAATCTAAACCAATTATTGGTCCTGCCCAATGCTGCGTGCCTGATGGTGGTGATGGGAGAGTGCGTTCGCCGAGGCCATGTAAGAGTAGTAACGGACATCCCGAGCCTTGTTGAAGCTCGTGGACTGCCAGATCAATTTTTACGTGGCGTAAAAATGTGGTTTTCATAAAAGTTTTCCCAAGAAACGAAGGACGATTGCTGATACTTCGGCAGGTCTTTCAATGTGTACAAAGTGGCCGGTTTCTGCCAACGCATGGAATTCGGCCCCGGCTGGTAAAATTGGAAGAGCTTCGTCAGGGCTGGTTCCCCAACCCATTTCTTCTTCTACAGTGCCAATAATTCCGAGATACGGTAGTTGAAGCCCTCGAAGTTTAGGTATAGCCCACTGAGGGTTCCATGCTCCTGTTGGGCCAAAACGTAAGGCTGGATCAATTTTCCAACGCCAACCGTCAGAATCTTTACGAGCACCTACTGTGACTAAATATCTGAGCCACTCGGGAGCGAGCCTCGGGTTCATTGTCTGCCTTCGCTGTGCCAGTCCTGCGAGAGTGTCTGGTTTACGAGCTAGGTTTGAAGCTTTTCTTCGATGATCTAGATATCCGGACAGTTCTTGGTTGAGGGCATCAACATCAGTACGATCAATTTTTTGGCTAAAACCCCGCTCATTTGGTATCCCATCAAGGTTAATTACAGCGCTGATTCGATGAGGTAATGCATCTGCTAGTTGATTCATGATGCCGCCTCCTTTGCTATGCCCGAGAACTGGTATCAAATCGTTGCTGTCTATCGAGTCAAGCACCAAAGCGGCATCTCGAATATCCGCGTCGAAACTGTATAGGCATGCAAGATCACTGTCGCCATGGCCTCTGTGATCCCAAGAAATCACTCGAAGTCCAGCTTCAGCTAACAAAGGTGCGAAAACATCGAAGGTGCCGGAGAAATCAAAACCTCCGTGAGCCATTAAAAGAGGTTGGGCTGATTCGTTACCCCATTCACTTACCGCTACTTCTAATCCACCACCTACATTTAGCCGCCGGATTCGATCGGGGCGATGTGCTGTTGGCACATCACTGCGCGCGATTATTACTTCTTGGTCAAGTTCACTGGTCATAATTGTGTGGTTAGTTTGCCAGTATTGCTTGCATTTTTGTCACAGTGGAGAGAATCAGATCACCCTCGCTGTCGGAAACAGTAGACCAAGCAGGAATTAATAAATCATTTGTGAGCGCTTCAGCTTTTCCCCAGTTGGAGCGGTCATCCTCAGTTGGATTTGGGCCATCCTCCCAACCGAAGAACGAAGTTTCATTTGGCCTTTTGACCCGATGCGCCATCTCTGCCGTGATACCAGAACTAAAAAGCGCACTGAGATGAATCGAGCCCCGCATCTCTCTGAGTACTGACGTAACCTGCATAGCGGCAGCAGCTGGATTCTTTGGAACAGGTTCTGCTGCGATCCCCGAAAATAATGCCAGGGATGAGCGCTCTTGTGCCTCAATGATTTTTGTGGCGGCCGCCACATATTCACTCAGGTGAGAGAGGGTGGAGAATTTCGCGACTCCAAAATTTTGGTTGCACAGCATGTATTCGTGGCCTGCATCCCGGGGTGGAAGAATGTCTTTTGCTGAATTCCAAATTTTTTGAACAGTAGCTTTGCTGAAATATCCCATAGCACTTTCAACTACGTCAGCCTCTACATCACCGAGCACGCCACATCTACCTAACATGTAGAAACGAAAACCATCTAGGCCCAAAGCCTTCCCGCGGCTAATAGTTGCTTCATCAAAATAGAAAGCCCCTCCAATGCCCGCAATAATCGGTGATGCTTCATTAATGAGTTGAATCGGTGCCATAGAAATTCTTCTTTGTTGGTTCTGAGAGATACTTAGGTTGCCACAGACAGCGATCAGATGCACGGTCGCCTACGGTTATAGCTATGACGACAAATATTAAAATTGGTTTGTTCTCGATAAACACAGACCACCTTGCAGATCCAGAAAATATGGCGAAGGTTGCTGTAGCTGCTGAGGAAGCAGGTTTTGAATCAGTTTGGACAGCTGAGCATGTAGTTTTGCCAGACCCTCAGGTTGCACCTTCACCGCTTCCGCCCGAGGCAAAATTATTAGACCCAACCGTTGCCCTTGCGTATATTTCGGCTGTGACGAAGACAATAAAACTTGGGACAGGAATAATAATATTGCCGCAAAGAAACCCTCTAGTGCTTGCAAAAGAGTTGGCGAGCCTGGATGTGCTCTCTGCAGGCCGTCTTATGTTTGGAGTAGGTGTCGGCTATCTAGGGCCTGAGTTTGATGCTTTAGGAATTTCAATGGAGGACAGAGGCCCCCGGAGTGTCGAGTACATCGAAGCAATGAGATCTATCTGGAATGACGCCGAACCCTCGTATAGCGGAAAGTTCGTCTCATTTTCTAATGTAAAAGCAAACCCACGACCCCACCAAAAATTGGGTCCACCGGTTGTCATGGGAGGCCATTCCAAACCTGCGTGGCGGAGATCTGTAACGCACAGTCATGGTTGGTATGGATTTGCCCTTAACGCTGAACAGACAAAACAAAACATAGAAGGGCTAGCTGAGGCGGCTAATCGCTACTCTCGGCCTGAGGAGCTCGGAAACTTAGAAATCACAGTGACACCAAGAATGCGACCAGGTTTAGAAATGATCGAAGCTTTCAGTGAACTAGGAGTCGATCGTCTAGTTTTACTTTCTGGCGCCAAAAACGTTGATGAGAGCCTTGCATTTATCGAACATATTCATGGAAGTTTGTTGAGCTGACCGGAGTAATTATGCAACCGCTTGAGGGAATTCGAGTAATAGAGCTAGCGCAAGGTATAGCGGGCCCATATGCGGGGAAACTTCTTGCTGGGTACGGAGCTGATGTAATAAAAGTTGAACCTCCCGAAGGGGATAGAGCACGTTATCTTGGCCCGTGGAATGGTGTGGAAAACATCGAAAGTGGCGCCCTGCACTTGCACTTAAACACTAATAAACGGTCTGTGATTGGTACCTCAACAGACGAACACGTGATGAAGCTAATTGCTGGAGCAGACATAGTTATTCAGTCTGAACCAAGCCCAGATCCAACCGAACTTCGAAAGAAATACCCATCACTGGTAGTGGTAAGTGTTACTTCTTTCGGCCTCACGGGTCCATTGGCTCAATACGTGGGCGAAGAAATTATTCATTATGCCTATGGGGGCCCTATGTCTGCGAGTGGTGACCCAACTCGTGCCCCTCTGAAAATGGGCGGAGACCTTGGCCAGTATCAGTGTGGCTCCATGGCAGCTGTTTCTGCTCTGGGCGCGTTGACCATCGCAGAGAAGTCAGGTCAAGGGGTTCATGTTGATCTAAGTAACATAGAAACCCAAATAACATCAATTGATCGCAGAGCCGCGTATCTAGTTTATGCTTCATATCGAAATGAGCACGTAGCAAGGGAAGGCGGGTACCGAGTATCCCCATTTCCCATGGGTTGTCGGCCGGCTTTAGATGGTTATGTACAAGTGAGCACTCTTGTAAATTGGATCCCTCGAATGTTAGCGACCATTGAAGATTCGGAAATGGAAGAATTATTTGCGGACCCGATGTGGTTGTTTAACGAAGAGCATCCAGAGTTAGCGGACACTCGTTTAGTTATGTGGACGCTAACGAAAAATCGACAGCAGGCAATGGAAGAGGCGCAAGCTAAGTCATGGCCTGTTACGGCAGTTAATAAGCCAATTGATTTGTTACAGGATCCGCATTTTAAACAGCGAGGGTTTTTTGAAACTACTAAACATCCTGTAGCAGGCCAAGTCCTGCTACCTGGTGCTCCAATACGTATAAAAGATGGATGGAAGACGCTGCGCCCCGCGCCATTATTGGGAGAACACACGGCGGAATTGTTAGAAGAGCCGTCTCGAAAAAAAGAGTCAAGGAAAACTTCAGAGCAAGAGCTACCGCTTCAAGACATCAGAGTGCTCGATATGACAGTTGTATGGTCGGGGCCCTACGTAACACAGATCCTTGGTGACCTTGGAGCTGATGTTATTAGGGTAGATAATCCTTGGATATTCCCAACTGTAACTCGTGGACTGCTACCTCGTCCGCCTGCCGAGATAATAAAAGATGTTGGTGGAATTTTCGGAGGTTACCCAGATGCTGATCCAGGTAAGAGGCCATGGAACAGAGTTGGACTGTTCAACGCTCATGCACGAAATAAGAGAAGCATCACCATTGATCTACGGAAAGACTTGGGACGAAAAGCGTTTTTCAAACTTGTTCAAAAATGCGATGTAATGATTGAGAATAATTCCGTCGATTTACTTGATCATTTAGGAATCGGATGGGAGGAGATACGGGCCGTTAACCCTCGTCTCATACTCGTTCGTATGCCGGCAGTGGGACTAGAAGGTCCCTATCGAGACTATTTAGGATTCGGAGTTAACTTTGAGGCGCTTTGCGGATTGGGATCTATCCGCGGTTATGGGGATTCTGACTTGAGTGAAAATGATGGCGTTTACCATATGGACGCAGCCTCAGGGTCTGCCGGCGTTTTGGCTACCCTCCTAGCTCTAAGAAAACGTGACAAAACGGGGGTAGGGGAAATGATCGAACTTTCCCAGTGTGAAAACATGCTTAATCACATTGGTGAGTTTTTGATAGATGCAGCGCGAACTGGTAACCAACATGAACCCATTGGCAACCGTCATCGTGTGCACGCTCCTCAAGGGTGCTACCAGTGTGAAGGTGCAGACAAGTGGATAGCTCTTTCAATCACGACAGATAAACAATGGCAGTCTTTGTGCGCCCTTATGGAAACCTCGGATTTGGCGAATGACAAAGAGCTAGAATCAGTAGAAGGTCGCCAGAAACGTCATGATGAGCTTGACGAGAGAATCGGGGCTTGGGTAGAAACCCGAGAAGCAGCTGACCTATTTCATAAACTCCAGTCATATGGGATACCTGCCGCGCCGGTTCTAAACGAACTAGAAGCACTTGCTGACTCTCATTTGCGTGCTCGAGGCATGTTCGCTCCAAACGGAAACTTAGATACAGGTACGCATGACTACCCAACTCACGTTTGGAGATGGGATGGTCCAGATATGGCCTATGGTCCGTTGCCAGTGCTTGGTGGAAGCAACAAGGATATTTATCAAAACTTACTAGGCATGACTGAAGACGAATATTTGGCAATGGAACTAGACGGCCATATTAGCGAAGACTATTTAATGCCGGATGGCTCAGCTCAATAGCTAATGGCTGTTATGTGTTAGGGACGATCTAAATTAAAGTGGTCTCTGGTTGTTGCATACTCCGAACCTGAAAGACGACCTAATGCATCTAATTCCTGTGCGTTTACCTTGGTTCCATCAAGTACTTTTTCGTCAATGTGGAAGGCTATAACTTCACCAAAAGTAACAACATGTCGAGTCGCTCCTTCCCCAAGTAGAACTTCGCGTATAGCACGGCACTCGAGTACAGCTTTAGCTTCAAGTACTCCGGGTGCATCAACTGATCCAAATAAATTTGCGGTCAAACCAGCGATAGTAAACTCATCAATTTCAGGGCTAAGATTTTCTGCTGTTTTGTTCATGGCTACAGATAGATCATGATCAACCAGGTTTGCTGTGAATACTCCCGATTCTCGGATGTTAGCAAGACTGTCTTTTATTTGGTTATCTATAACTCCAGTTGAAAAAATAAGAACCGGAGGGTTGGAAGCAACGGCATTAAAGAAAGAGTATGGAGCGAGATTGTTGACTCCATCGTTGCTTTTAGTTCCTATCCATCCAATAGGCCTCGGAATAATCAGCCCTGTAGTCAATTTGTATCGTTCTGTTGGATTTAGGTCATCGACCAAGAAAGTAGTTCGTGCCATGTTTAACTCAACTCGTAATAGACGGCCTTAGTTCCGTTTGGACTAGGGATATTTTGTGGAATATAAAAGTCTAAAGTAGCAAAGATCAAAAGTGTAAACTCAGCTAGTCAAGACACTACAGATACCAATCAGACTGATTTCGAGTACCTTCGACTTAATGGTTCACTCCGGGTATGCGCGGCGATGGCTCATGCTGGGATCTCTGTGGAGTCTTTACGCAGTTTTTGGTTTAATAGCTGGCTCATTAGCCCCTCTGTTAGAACGTATCCGAGTTGAATTAGATATGTCCCGTAGTGCGATGGGCGCTGCGTTAGCGGCATGGCCCTTCGTGTATTTGTTTGTTTCAATCAAAGCTGGACGTGTTTTGGACCGGATTGGCTTGCGCTCTGGGCTCGGTATAGGAATTATCTCTATTGTTGCTTCAGGATTTCTTCGCGCATGCGCTCAGGGGAGCATTAGCTTATGGTTCGCTGTTGCGGTTTTTGGGCTTGGTGGGCCGTTTATTTCTATTGGTGCTCCGAAGCTTGTTGCCGAATGGTTCGGCAAAGAGGAACGCGGCAAAGCAGTAGGCATTTACAGTACTGCGGCACCTACTGGAGCAATGCTTGCTTTGGTGCTAGCAGACCCACTTCGAGTAGCACTGGGCGGCTGGCGTCCTGTTCTGGCTGTATTCGCGACAATGGGAATAATTGTCGGGGCAGTGTGGTTGTGGGTTTCACGCAAACCATCGCCCAGACAAGTGGATTTAGAGAGTCACCTTCCGACCAGTGAACTGCTTAAGGACCGAACGGTGCAACTGGTTTTGGTGCTTGCTTTTGGCTCATTTTTTTTCAGCCATAGCATGGGCGGATGGATGCCTGACATGCTTCAAGATGTTGGTTGGACCGAAAGAGGATCATCATGGCTTGCAGCTGTTGGTGTCGCCTTCGGCATTCTTAGTGCCCTGTGTATCCCGGGACGAGTGCCAGAAAAGCAAAGACCGAAAGCGCTGGCTGCACTTTATCTAATGGTTGCGATAGCTGTTTGGGCCTTAGCAACAGAAATTAGCATCGCTCATTTAGTAGCAGTGCCGTTAATCGGTGTAGCGCGTGTTACCTATGTCCCATTAGCGATGCTAATACTTATGTCTGCTCCGAAAGTCAGTACGAAAACTATAGGTGCTGCGGGAGGCCTGTTTTTTACTGCGGGCGAAGTCGGAGGAGTGAGTGGCCCCTGGATTACCGGAGTAGCTCGTGATGCAGCTTCGAGTTTTACTTTGGCAATTGGAATGCTTTCGGGTTTAGCGATTGTTTTGAGTGTCTTGGCGATTTCAACTGGTAAACGCAGATTACTGTCTAACTATGTTGAATCAGTATCGGATACTGGACCTTAGCGATCACCGTGGTGCGATGGCCGCCAACATTTTAGCGACGCTAGGTGCTGAAATAGTTCTAGTTGAAGGACCTGATGGGCGGGGGAGAAATTCATTTCCTCAAGGACCTGATGGAGTATCGCTTGATTGGTGGTCTATGCGCCGTGGGGCTAAAAGCGTAGTTATAGAAAATCGAGCAGAGTTAATTAAGCTAGTTGCAGGGGCAGATGTTTTAATTGAATCACCTGACGCCGGTATGGGATTAAACGTCGAGGAGCTCAGAGCTGTGAACCCGAGTTTGGTCCATGCAACTATCACTGGCTACGGCAGTACTGGTCCTAAAAAAAATTGGGTAGCGACAGATTTGACTATTGCTGCTTCAGCATGTGCTGCTGCAGTTACTGGTGATGCTGATCGGGCTCCGCTTCGGATAAGCACTCCTCAAAGTTATTTCCATGCAGGACAGCAAGCGGCTGCGGGTATAGCCGTAGCTTTGTACGAACGATCTAACTCAGGCTTGGGTCAACATGTTGATATATCAGCTCAACAGTCCCTTATGCAGGCTGCGTTCCCGGCAAATATGACTGGGCCGCATGGGCAAGAAGATGCAGGTAGAACTTCTGGTGGCATTCTAGTTATGAACTACCACTTACAATTCGTGTATCCGGCATCTGATGGTCACGTATCAATCACTCTTTTGTTCGGCGATACCATTGGCATATTCACCTCTCGACTCATGGCTTGGGTATACGAAGAAGGATTTTGTAGCCAAGAGCTGCGTGATTTGGATTGGGTGAATTTTGGACTACGACTTTTTACCGAACCTGACACAGCTCCTGCTCAAATGGAAGAAGCTAAACTCGCAATAGGCAGCTTCACTGCGACTCGCACGAAAGCAAGCTTGTTTGAAGAATCTCAAGAGCGGGAGGTTTTGCTAGCGCCAGTATCAACTCCCGGGTCTCTGGTCGAGCTTGATCATTTCCAACAAAGAAAATTTTGGGATGTTTTAGACGACCCATCTTGGGGGACAGTTGTTGCTCCTGGAAACTGGGTTCAACCCAGTAGCGGAAGGCTCCCAATACGCGGCCTACCTCCAGAACTTGGAGCTGACACTAAACAACTAATGTCGGAAACTCGCTTGCCCTTTGCACCAAAAGCTTCCGATACCTCTCGCAGGCTTCCTTTTGAAGGACTGAAAGTTTTAGACACAACCTGGGTTTACGCCGGACCCTTCACAACACGGTTATTAGCTGATTTTGGAGCGACTGTAATAAAAGTCGAAGGACCAAACCGATTTGATCTAACACGCGGAGGTACTAGAGGCCTCAATGATGATCCGGGTATTGATGCATCAATTGCTTATGGGACGCTCAATGCTGGGAAAAAAAGTTTGACGCTCGACCTCAATACTGAGGAAGGCAAGAAAGTGTTTCGTGATTTGGCTAATTGGGCAGATGTTCTAGTCGAATCGTATACGCCCGGAACCTTAGATAATTGGGGCCTTGGCTATGACAGGCTGTGTGAAACAAACCCATTGTTGATCATGTTGAGCACAAGTCTTATGGGCCAAACTGGTCCACTCTCAACCTTCGCAGGTTTCGGAAATCTTGCCGCTGCGATCACAGGTTTTTATGAAATGACTGGCTGGCCTGATAGAGATCCGGCTGGCCCATTTTTGGCCTACACCGACTATGTGGTCCCGGGATTTAAAATAGCACTACTAGTCGCTGCATTAGAGAAAAGAAAAATTGACGGAAAAGGACAATATCTAGACTTTTCACAAGCAGAAGCAGCAGTCCATTTCTTGACTTCCGCTGTATTGGAATCAACAGTTAATGGCACACATGTTTCAAGGCTCGGTAACTCTGATCGTTTTATTTCCCCGCATGGAATTTACCGAACCCAAGGAACAGATAACTGGGTTGCAATTGCGTGCGAAACTGATGCTCAATGGGTCGAACTAAGCACAATCATCGGTTGTCCCGTTATGCAAAATTTAGGAGTGAGCGATCGGCTCGAAACAAAAGCAGAGATTGATGCCTTAATAGAAGCCTGGACGTCGACTAAAGAGGCCGAAGATATTGAGCTGCTTTTTCAATCAGTTAGTATTCCTTGTCAGCGCGTGATTAACAGCACCGCAGCGTTTACAGATCCCCAGCTAGCGCACCGAAATCACTGGTTAGAAGTAGAACATCCGGTCCATAAAAAAATGATAGTGGAAGCTCCTCGTTTTCAGCTCTCTCATACCGCACATAAGGTAACGAGATCAGGGCCATCGCTCGGGGAGCACAATGACTTTGTGTTACGTTCGATTCTTGGGTACAGCGATGATGAAATTATTGATTTAGCGATTGCAGGCGCTATTGGATGACTGAAGAAGAGAGTAAGGCTAAGTGGGACCGCCATTACTTTAATGAGCGCGACGGAGGGAGTGCCTATGAGTTTTTAACTGAGGCGAAATATTTGATAGAAGAAAAGTTTGGTAGCGGGTATTTTTCGGCAGCTGATTTTGCTGGTGGCTCAGGAGATACTGCTTTATGGCTCAGCCAACAAGGTTTCGACACCAGTCTTATCGAGTTATCGACTGAAGCAATAGAGATAGCACAAACTAAAGCTCGTGAATCAAACTTATCTTTAAAGACTATTTATCACGACTTGGAGTCATCAAAACCGCTTGGAAGCAGCTGGGACCTAGTAGTTTGCAGCAATTTTTTTGACCGTCGTTTATTTAGAATGTTCGACCGTTATGTGAAGCCTGGCGGTCTGCTTTTCGTCAGAGTGGCGACAACAACAAACCTAGAGCGTAATGTTCGACCAGGTAAAAGATTTCTTGCTGAACCTGATGAACTCTTGGTTCTTTGTAAAGACTTTCAAATTATAAGTCATGAAGAAGAATGGTTCCAAGACCGACATGAAGCAAGACTTGTAGGTTGCTTGCCTGAGCCGTTAACGAACAGAAATTAAATCGACAACAAAAATTAAGTGCTCGTTCGGGCCGATGACTCCGCCCGCTCCTGCTGCCCCGTATGCCAAAGCTGGAGGAATTATCAGCTGCCGGCGCCCGCCAACTTTCATGCCAATGACGCCTTGATCCCATCCTGCTATAACTTGTCCGCCACCAAGTTTAAATTTAAACGTTTCATTACGATTCCAAGAAGCGTCAAACTCATTTCCAGTTTTCCAAGAAACACCCACGTAGTGAACCTCAGCGGCATGTCCTGACTTAGCTTCGTCACCAGTGCCGACGACTACGTCATCTACTTTTAGCTGGGTGCCACTTGGCTCGCTATCAGGAACTGTGACTAAGGGCTTTTCATTCATAAGCGCAAGGCTAGTTGTTATTAAAAGAATCAGTTGAGACTATTTATGAAATCCAAAAGAGCTTTGTTGACCTCTTCGGGGCGTTCCTGCTGGAGCCAATGCCCAGCGCCTTCTAATATTTCTATGTAGCGAAGGTCTGCGAGACTATCTTTCATCGCACTAATATTGCTTGACGTGTTTCCAGCTATCAAGTCAGTAGATCCCCCCATATAGAACGAGGGTTGCTTTATCGTCTCCCCGACCCATGGGCTCAAGGCTGCGGGTAGCTTGTTGAGATTACGGTACCAATTCACTCCTCCACGAAACCCGGTCCGAGTTATTTCTTTGACATAAAATTGTAAGTCCTCCTCAGTGAGCCACTGGGGAAATGTCTGAGGAATAATTAGCTGCTCTGTGAAAGCTTCCCCTAATGGGAAATAACCATCCCACCCTTTGGCAAGATCTCCGTTAGCGACAGCTTCACCGCTAATTGTGTATAAGAAGCCAAGCATTGTTCTATAAATGTCTGCTTCTAGATCCGCTTCAGCTATCCGTGGCTCCTGGAAAAAAAGTCGGTAATAGTCTCGATCGGGCCCTGCCGCTTGACGCATTAAAAAATTGAGATCTATCTCCTCGGGTAGACCTCCCACTGGTGGAATCCAGGGAACGCTGAGGCAAGCTACGGCCTTAAATAAATCGGGTCGGACCAGCGCAGAATACCAAGCGACGGGAGCTCCCCAATCGTGACCCATCACTACGAGAGAATCAGAAGAAATATCGTTGGCGACAGCGACTACATCACCAATTAAATCAATAATGCCGTAAGCGTTAACATCTGCTGGTGCGTCAGTGCCTCCGTAGCCTCGCATGGACATGGCGACGGCCCTATAGCCCGCTTCGCTCAGCGCATCTATCTGATGTCGCCACGAGTACCAGCTTTCTGGGAAACCATGACACATCAATACAACAGGGCCGTTGCCCTTAGCCACATAATGAATATTGATTCCGTTGGCATGAATATTATGTTGCTCGAGTTCTGCTATCTCCATTAGCTCAGTCTCGCACGCGTTCCAACAGGCAGCCAACCAAGTAATGATCTTCATGTAAGAGCTAAAGTCAGAGTATGGAAGAACTGCGCTTTGATGGCCGAGTAGCTGTGGTGACGGGTGCTGGTGGTGGATTAGGGAGAGAACATGCGCTTCTTTTATCTGAGCGCGGAGCCGCTGTTGTCGTCAATGATTTAGGTTCTTCTACTAAAGGCGGGCAGGACCATGATTCAAATCCTGCAGATGTTGTCGTAGAAGAAATTCTTAAGAGCGGTGGTAACGCTGTAGCTAACAGTGACAGTGTGGCAAGTCGCGATGGTGGCGAGGCAATCGTGAACGCTGCTTTATCTAGTTTTGGGCGTTTAGATATTGTGGTAAACAACGCCGGGATAATTCGAAATCGAACTTTCTTGAATATCGGAGAAGATGAACTTGAGCCGATACTTGATGTTCATGTCAAGGGCTGTTTTTTTGTGACACGTCCTGCGTATGAGCATATGAAAAAAAATGGGTACGGACGCATAGTTAATACAAGTTCTGGCTCTGGACTATTTGGCGCCTTTGGGCAAAGTGCCTACGCAGCTGCAAAAGCTGCGATCTATGGATTCACGCGTACGTTAGCTATAGAGGGAGCTAGATACGGAATTCATGTAAATGCGATAGCACCAGCAGCCTTAACGCGAATGACGCCAGATGCGTTGGGTGAAGACAGCGTCGTTGCAAAAACTATTGGTTTGTCAGGTAGCGATCTTGAAGCGGCGTTAGGGCCGCATCAGGTTGCTCCAGCAGTTGCTTACCTGGCGCACGAATCTTGTCGTCTGAACGGAGAAACTCTATCGGTGGGAGGGGGACGAGTTGCTAGAACGTTTATGTCAGTCACAAGAGGAATCCACGAATCTGAGCTAAGCGCTGAGAAAATAAGTGAGCGAATAGAAGAAATTTTTGATGACGAGAAATGTCTGTCCCCAACTAATGTTGATGAAGAACTCACTTTGCTGAAACACTTTCTTTCTGACACAAATAATTAGTTAGGTAGTAAGAGCGCCCAAGGCAGTTTCATATTCCGAGCGGCTCAACCCATGGGGATAAACACAAACTAGGTCTATTCCTGCTCGTTCATATTCTGTTAGCTGCTCTCGGGCTCGAGCGAGATCATTAACGTTCATGCAGGTTCCTCTTACAATTTCTTCGGTTGAAGTAAGACCTTGACGAACGAAGTGCTGATGGTAATTAACCATAGCGTCGTAATTTACAGCGTCTGTTTCAAGTGCTTCGGAAGGGCTTAAGCGAACATATAGAACTGTTTGTGGAGTTCTGCCGTTACTCCTGCCAGCTTCTTGAGCTACTTTCACTGTCTCAGCAGCATGTTGTGGTGTCAGCCAATTGAGAACAACTCCGTCAGATTTTGCCGAACCCAATTCAACCATCTTAGGTCCGAGCGCTCCTACGAGCACCTCAAATCCCTTTCCGAAGCTGACTCCAAATCTAGATTGTCCCATGAGTTCATCAAGAGCGATTTCCATCCATCGAAGCGGAGACGAAGGAAAAGGTATGCCTAGACGAGATGCGGCTTCTCGGTGTGAGACTCCAACTCCTAGAGTAAAACGACCCTCTGATTGCTCATTTAAAGTAGCAGCTGATAGCGCTAAATGCGGGAGAGATCTAAAGGGAGCGGCAGCGACTCCGACCGCTCCTTTCACTGAGTTAGTTACTGCGAACATCGCAGCGAGACTTATGTAGGGACTGCGACCACTTAGCCCGCCGCTTGGCTGGTGGTTCCCGGTTTCAGGTAGATAAATGCTTGCGTAACCATTGTCTTCAGCAAATTTGCCAAGGCGTACAACTTCATCAACGGGTAAATCTCTCATACAAATACCTAAATCCATAAGACTTACCATGCCACATCAGCTCATGTCTAAGCAGCCAGTTAAGTAAATCAGCTGCTTGAGGTGAGATGCGTTCGGTCCTTAAACAAAGCTGAGATACGACGCTCCGAGCCAAATAGCGCTGGTAACTTCAGCATTATGGGCGGACATGTATTCATTCAAAATTCCGGTCGGACAAATACTCCGGAAGGTGTTTCAATTTTCGTGAACCAGCCAGCAACAGATTTTGTTACTAGTTACTCCACGCATGCATCATGTTTTCGATTGACCGAAGAGATGAGTGGTGATCAATTAACAGTCATCATTAAAGAAAATCTTGGTTGCACCATTGGAGACATTACGAGACTTTTCAAAGGTTCAGCATCTCGGACCAAACCTGTAGTTCATCATAATGTGCCAACGATAATTGCCCCTCTAACTGTTGCCACAGCTGCAACAGGCTGTTTGGTTGAGAGATGATGAAAGGAAAAGAATTTTCTGGATTAAGTGCAACCGGGCGCGAAAATCTTGTATCGAATCTCCATACAGCGTCAATGAAGATTGTCTTAGCTGTAACGGGAGGCGGCGTCGCATGTATTTCCGATTTATTGACTACGCCGGGCGCTTCGCAGACGGTACTCGAAGTAGTAGTTCCCTATAGCTCCTCTTCGTTAGAGGAATTACTTGGTAAGTCTTCAAACCAATCAGTCTCACTAGAGACAGCTAAAGAAATGGCATCGGCCTGCCTACACCGAGCTCGGATACTTGATCCCGGCAATATTCAAGTAGCGGGAGTGGCCTGCACCGCAGCGTTAACTACTAATAGGTCTAGACGAGGTGACAATCAAGCATGGGTTGTGATCTCAACCAATGGAGCGAATTATGAGTTTCATCTTAAATTAGACAAGGACGTAGATAAACGAGTTGATGAGGATCGAATAGTTTCTGACATGCTGCTGAAAGGAATAGGAATAGCAATGGGAGTTTTACTAAACCCATAAGTGAGCTAAAACTGTTAGATGGGAAAGAAGCGAAAAGCGAAGATTCCTCAAAGCGCCCGTGAACTTACTGCTGACTGGTTCACTAAGGTAATCGGTTTGAAATACGACGGAGTCGTTCAAGATGTTGAAACTGAGGTAATTGGAGAAGGTGTAGGTTTCTTAGGAGAGTTGCATCGATGCAACTTGAAATGGTCAGATGGAAGCAGCGGCCCGAACTCGGTCATCGTGAAATTTCCATCGATGATTAAGAAAAATAGGGCGCTGGGAGAGGTCCTAGGTTCTTACGAACGAGAAATTTATGTTTACAAGGAGATGGTTGGTCGGTTAGGAGTCGTAACTCCGGAATTTATTTACGGCGATTTAGACCCTCATCCAGCGCCATGGTTAGAAACGTTTGTTCTTTATCTCTGCGATAAACTTCCGGTTGGCGGCGTTAGTTGGGTGTTTAATAGAGTTTTGTTTATTGGAGCCCATAGTCCTCGCAAGTATCTCCTCATGATCGAAGATATCCCTGATGCTCGGGCACCCTCGCAGGCAGTCGGAGGGTCAATGGATGACGCTCTAGCGGGCCTGGATATACTTGCTAAATTCCATGCCCATAATTGGATGGACCGAACGAAGATTGAAAATCCAATTATTTGGAGTGTCGGTCGTAGCCCAAAACTAGTGCAAGCTAGCTATCGTCGAAATCGCGAAGCTTTTGTAGCTCGTTTTGGAGAAGCCATTGGCCCGGAAATCATAGCAAAAATGGATGAAATTCAAGCCAACTTTTCTGACTATAACGCCAGCTTGGAGAAATCTCCATGGACATTGATACATGGAGATTATCGACTTGATAATTTGCTGTTTCGGCCTGAGGGAGCAACTGTCTTGTTGGATTGGCAGGCTCTGGCATGGGGCAGAGCAGGCTGGGAAGTGACGTACTTTATAACCACAGCACTTGAACCTCACCATAAAAAAGAAGAAGAACTGATGCTCAAGCAATACCACAAAGTGCTTGTTGAATCAGGCGTTGCGGATTATGACTACAGCGATTTGTTGAAAGATGTCGCAACATCGAAGATCATGCTTGCTCATCGAATGGTTGCAGCAGATGATCTCTTAGATACTGCAAAAGATAACGGCGAGATAGCATTAGTTGATCTTTTAGTCACACGAGTTGTCGGTTGGATTGACCCTGGTTAGCTGAAGAGGTCATTTCCGATTCCTTCAGCTACCTCATCAAAACTCAAACCTCCGAGCTCGGTCCAGATATCAAAGTTGTGTTCCCCAAGATAAGCCGGAGATAAGAGATCAGTAGTAAGTCGCTTCCCGTTCCATAGAGCTGGAAATGTGTCTACAATACGTTGCCCAAAGTTGTCATGAATGACTGGTTGCCAGAACTGTCGGGCTTTGTGTTGTGGGTCTTGTTCAATGAGCTCTGATGCATTTTGTACTTTCCCAGCAGGAACACCAGCTTCTTGAAGTAGCGACATTCCTCCCTCGGAAGTTTGTTGCGATGCCCAAGTAGCCAAAGAACTTTCGACTTGAGTGCGGTTCAATCGCCGATCATCTTCTGTAGCTAATAGAAGCGTTTTGAGATCTGGATCATTGATTATTCTCTGAAGAGTTACCCACTGAGAGTCGTTAGTAGCTGTTATAGCTAGGTGCCCATCGGTAGTTGCAAAAACATTATTTGGTACATGGTCTTGAAGACCATCCTGATTGCCATTTGGTTGTGTAACGAAGTTGTTTGAGAAATAATCTAAGGCAGCGGGTCCAATAGAATATGTCCCAATTTCGTGTTGTGACATATCTATTCTCTGACCCTTACCAGTTTCTCCGCGTGCGTGGAGTGCAGCTACGGTGCTAAGAGCAGCGCTGAATCCGGCAAGGTGATCGTTGAGTGAGAAGCCTGATCCGATAGCTCCCTCGTCAGGGAAATTGGTTAGATGAGTGATGCCTGAAATAGCATGAATAGTTGGAGCGTAAGAAATAACGTGTTGCCATGGGCCATCTTGACCGCACCCCGACATGGTTACGTAAACCAATTTAGGGTTCCATTGGTGAAGGGTTTCCCAGTCAAGACCCCACCTGTCAAGAACTCCGGCGCTGTAATTTTCGATTAGTACATCACTCTTCTCGATAAGTGGTTTTAAAACTTTAAGGGCTAACTCATGTTTCATGTTTAGGGTGATGCTTCGCTTGCCACGACCCCAGACAAAGTAAAAAGGATGATCCGGACTGTTTACAACTGTGCTGCTGCCCTCGTTTTGGAGCCGCACCACGTCCGCACCTAGCTCAGCAAGCATCCGGGTAGCAAAAGGTCCAGCCAAAACCCAGGTTAAATCTAAAACTCGAATCCCCTGGAGTGGCTTCCCCTTTTCAGGTTTTTCTACTTTGCTAACAGTCTGAGACCACCGAGCAACTATCTCTTCAATCGGTGTATCGATAGAAGCTGGAGGTAAGGGATCATTAACGGGATTATCGCTAAACCGAACTAATCGAGAAGGTTGTTTTACTGTTGACCCGATCACACTTTTGAAAAAATTTCGATGGGCGAATTGTGGACTTTCGCAAGCATCTGCGATATTTAAGACACCGCCGAAAGCAACATGATTGTTTTGTGCATCTTCCCAAAGCTCTTTTGCTTCTCGCGTCTTAACCCAATCTCGAATAGTGTCCATGGCATCATCTACGTGGATGAGAATCTGTTCAACATCTTTGCCGAGCCATTGGTTGCCAGCTGCAAAGCCATCATCGACCATCATCTGAAACACGTTTTCTGGCACAGGTGTAGGAGTGATCATGACGTGTCCGGACGAGCACGGAGCAAGGTCATAAAGCCTTAACCAATGAAGAGCCCCCTGCCTTTCGGCGAGCTTGGGCAACGGTAAAACGTCATCGAAAAGCCATTGCATCATTATGTTTTCAATCGACCCGGAGATTGTTTCGTGAGCCGAAACGTCGACTAGTTGACCTAAGCCATCGCGACGTGCTGCTAAGACACCTGTGATTCCGCACAGTGCAGCCATAAAACCTGAGTAGTTATAGGCCTGTCGTCCCCAAAGGTTTAACGGGCGATCAGGCAGTCCTGTTACAGACATGAACCCACCGAGGGCAGCAGAAGTTAAATCCGAACTTACCCAATGAGACCTTGGCCCAGTTCGTCCGAAAGGGGTAAGCGATACTTGGACTATTTTTGGATTGCTTTTTGCTATATCGGCATGATCAATTGACAAAGATCCTAAAAAACCAGGAGGAAATGTTTCGATTATAAGATCAGCTGATGTGGTTAAAGTTTTGTAGGCATTGATGCCATTAGTGGTTGCGAAATCGATCAGGTGACGTTCTTTCCCGCCGTCATACCACCAATCCAATACTCCGCCGCGCTCAGAGTCAATTTGGCTTTTCATAGGCTTCCCAGGTGAGCCCCTCGTTACGCGAACCACGTCGGCGCCAAACTCGGTAAGTAACTTTGTGCTAAAACGTCCGGAGTCGTCGGTTGCATCAACAACTCGGAGTCCTTGAAGAGCGGTCATTTAGTTTCAGTTCTTTTAAGCGAATTAGGTAGCTGGCCATAAGGCCTGTACTCAAAGAGCCCAGAGCTTTTAACCATTATTGTAGAAAGAGCGTTGATTGGAGATAATTTTTTACCACCGTGTCATACATAAGGAAATTGAAAATTCTTTGTAATTCAGTTCGTAGCGCACACAGCTGCGAGGCTCGCTAGAGCAGTCCCGCGACGTGGCTGTCGGATTTGATGTCTATCTAATCCGTTCGTTACATAACCAAATGACAAACCGCTGTGAGGATCGGCCCAAGCCAATTGACCACCGACACCATTGTGTCCGAAACCTGATGGCGATATAGACCTTCCGAGGCCTCTTCGATTTGTCATTCCATCATTCCCTGCGATAATTACACCGAGCGCTCGATGAGCTGGAACGCCCATTGGGTCTTTGAAATTATTTCGTACAGTGCTTACTGCATCCTGAAGCATGACTGGGTCCCATAACTCTTCGGGATTGTGAAGCAGTCCTTGATAGAACATTGCTAGATCTTGGGCACGCCCAAACCCACCGCCTCCAGGGACTCCTATTTCTTTGGTTTCAGGACGATTGAAATTGATAATCGTATTGTCGTTCACTTCAGAAGGAGGTAATTCTCTTACACCAAATGCAGCTTCAAGTTCATCGGGTGTTGCATCTCCAGGTGCTAACTTTAAGTCGACAATATTTTCCTGGTCATTTAACGGTATCCCCAGAATCCGGGGGATACCTAAGGGGGAGGTTATGCGTTGGTGAATTTCTTCACGATAATCATTACCTGTTACTTCATTGATGATTTCCGCAAGCACCCAATGGGCTGATGTTGCATGATATTCGAACCGGGTATCTGGTTCCCAGTTCAGTGTCCACTCCGCCATTCGCTTTCGACGGCTCGAAGAAGTCGTCCAATTTCGAGGCCCCATCGGAGCATGAGGAAACCCAGCTGTGTGCAGTAGAACTTGCTCTAGAGTTATCTTGCCTTTTTCGTTTTCTTCGAATTCCGTCAGATAAGAAGCAATAGTTGTATCCAGGGAAACTAAACCTTCAGTCAGTAATTGCCACATAACTGCGGCTACGAATGGTTTAGTTGCGGAAAAAAAACAGTACCGACTATCTGCGCTGGCGTTACCAATGGTTTCATCGAGAATTAGTTCGCCGCGGAACCCAAGAGCAACTTGGCAACTGGGCAGAAGACCGCTATCAACATCTTGACGGCATCGATCGACAAGCGCATTCACATTGTTTTGATTAATCAAGCTATTTGGCACATCAAAGGCATATCACCCTTAGCCCAAACTTGCACCCTGCTTGCTAAACTTGCGTTTAGTAAGCAGGGTGGTTAAGGTAGGACTTGGCGTTTGGTAATTGAGTTCGAGTCATCCAGGTGCGGCTCGGCTTTTGATCCAAACATCTGCTGTTGACATTGGCTTCTACGGGGGAGATGTCGACGGTTAGGGGGGGTACCGAAATCTCGCATGCGCGAGGGTTACCAATACCCCAACGCACGGACAGCGATGGACGGGGCGCCTGAAATAGGCGCCCCGTCCTGCTTTTTGAATTCTTCTTGGTGATCGAGAGAATAAAGTTTGGAGTATTGTCGCTTAAATAATCTCTGACCGGTGGACAAATGAAAGGACTTCAGCATGACGAAAATCGAATTTGGCCTATCTATGCGGCGATCTGATCGAATAGCTGAACAAGCGAAAGCAATCGAGAGCCTGGGATATGACTATGCAACAACAGGGGAGCATGTTTTTTTCCACGTGCCTACTGCTAACGCTTTCATTTCTTTAGCAGTAGCAGCGGGGGCCACTACTCACCTTAAGTTAATGTCTACAATAACTCTTTTACCACTATATCCAGCGGTGCTGGCTGCAAAACAAGTAGCTGCTTTAGATGTTGCCTCCGGAGGCCGCTTTCATTTAGGTGTAGGAGTAGGTGGAGAAATCCCGAAAGAATTCGAGGCGTGTGGCGTTCCGGTCAATGAACGTGGAGCCAGAACTAATGAAGCACTAGAGATTATGAGACGGCTATTTACCGAAGACGATGTGCACTTTAATGGAAAGTTCAACACACTATCTGGTGTGACTCTCGCCCCGAAGCCGGTTAAAAAAACTGGACCACCAATATGGGTTTCTGGAAGGAAAGAAGCGGCTTGGCGGCGGACGGCTAGGTATGGAACTGGTTGGCTTCCCTACATGTACACCCCTGAGATGTTGGAAAATTCGAATGAACAAATAAGCAAATATCGACATGATGAGGGCAACGAGGTTCCTGTTGATCCGGGCTTATTTATTTTCTTTTGCTGCCACGAAGACAATGAAAAAGCAATTGAATATGCGAATGAACGACTTTCAAAGCAATACAACCAAGACTTCACAAAGATGATCGATAAATATGCGATTGCGGGTGATCCGGACAGATGTGTGGCTCGTTTAAACGAGTACGTAGAAGCAGGCGCAAGAACTATTATTTTGAGCGCAGCGTCACCTATGCATTACATAGAAGAAACTGAACGTTTAATGGCACGAGAAGTGCTGCCAAGGTTTAAAAGTTTGGATGAGATGGCTAGATGAAGCCTGCCAAACAGTATTTTGAAACATCTCTTATGCAGACTCGCATAGATGAGATGGAGCTCAACGGAGACTGGTCAAATAGATTATTTTTTGACTCGTTACGTTACTGGGCGAGTCGACAGCCAGATGCAATTGCTATAAAAGACAGTTTTGGTGGTATCAGCTGGGACGCTTTTGTTGCAGAAGTAGAAGCTGTGAGTTGCGGCTTGCTAGAGCTGGGCGTGCGTCCAGGAGTAGTGGTTCAAATACAATTACCAAATTGGCGACACTTTGTAATTAGTGTCGCCGCCGTTGAACGTATAGGAGCAGTTGTAAATCCGGTATCAACTATTGTTCGATCAAACGAACTTGCTGTAATGAGCGAGTTAGCTCAACCTATGGTGGTTATCACTGCTTCAAATTTTCGCGGCTTCGAATTAGCATCTATGCATGCTCAGTTACGAGAAGAGTGCGACTGGGTAAAAGAATTGATTGTTGTAGGGCTCGATGCTCCGGTCAACGCTATGACTTGGGACGAGCTAGTAGAACAGGGAAGATTTTCGGCATATGACAGATCAGCCGTCGAACTAGTTACTCCAACCCCCAATGATGTTTGCGAGTTGATTTTTACTTCTGGAACTACCGGAGAGCCAAAGGGGGTAATGCATACTCAGAACACTCTAAATGCAGCATCAAAGACTTTCATGTCGACTGTATGTGAGGGGATAAAACCTAATTTCTCTGACAGTGCGCCGGAAGGACTGATTTTCCATCTGGCCCTTACGCTTGGCGACCAGAATGGCTATTTGTATGGGATTCGAGCGCCTCTGGAGTCCGGTGGCCAAATAGTGCTGCAGGATGTGTGGGACTCGAAAGAGTGTTTGAGACTCATTGAGAAACATAAAGTACAGGTATCAATGGGGGGTGCTTCATTCTTAACTGACTTGCTGGAAGCTAAGAGCCTGAAAGACTCTGAACTTTCAGAATGGAAACGTTTTGTATGCGTAGGCGCTTCAATTCCCGCATCGGTCTTGGAGAGAGCAGATGAAACACTGCCTTGCGTGGTATTACCAGGATGGGGAATGACTGAATGTGGTTTGCTGACGGTAGGTCAACCAATTGATTCGTTAGAGCGTCGGTTAAGTGATGGGTATCCACATCCTGGAAATAGTGTGCGGGTAGTTGATGACAAAGGATTAACAGTTGTAAATCGAGAAGGAAATCTGCAGTGTCAGGGCTCGTTTTGCTTTGTAGGTTATTTGCAAGGACGAGAGTCAACTGAGTCTTGTTGGGATGGTGGCTGGTTTGATACTGGTGATCGGGCATCGGTTGATTCATCGGGTTACATAAAAATTTTAGGCCGGAATCAGGACGTAATTAATAGGGGTGGCGTGAATGTTCCGGTAACAGAAATCGAAGATGTTCTTCTTCGACACGAAGCGGTTGCCAATGTAGCGATAGTCGGTAAGTCAGGCAATCAGTTAGGTGAAGCTGCTTGTGCCTTTGTAATCCCAATTCATGCAGACCTAGAGTTGGAAGATCTAACAACTTTCTTAGAAGAGAACAATATTGCGGAGCAGTTTTGGCCAGATTCGTTGGCTTTGGTAGAAAGCTTTCCGATGACGCCGAGCGGGAAAGTTCAGAAATATAAACTTCGATTAGTGCTCTGATTTAGCTACTACGTGGAATTATTCCTGCCGCCGTATAGGTAACCGTGGGATCCCAGAATAGCCAGTCAAATATTCCGACATCTGCTGCAGCATCTATTTGGGCCTTTACTTCTTTACTTCCGTATCTCACTCGCAACGTGAAATCCTGCAGCCAAGGAACGATAGCGGTGTTAGTACCACTAAGCACTCGCTGAAATTCAGCGAGTGCGGCTGAGGTGATTTCATAAGGCTGCGCTTCAGGGTGAGAGACTCCGTGCTCACCCTTGGCCCAATGAGATGGGTAAATCATCGGGGCGATGTAATCTACGACCTTTGCCATTCCTGGAATATCTTGGGCTATTTGTTCCCCACGTGTAGCAGCAATCCCAAAGACAGACACGCCTTGGAAGACATCAAACTCATGGAGATTAGATTGTGCCTTTGCAAGGAACTTGTTTATCACTGAAGAGGGCTTCTCCGAACTCGAGGTAAATCCCGGAATTCGCATTTTATCTAAACTGCCTTCAGGTCGACGCATATAGTCCCAAAGAATGTCATCGATTCCGGCTTTAGCGGCTTCGGTAGCGATAGCTAGGTTGTACTCCTGAACCTGATCATTATAAAAATTAGTGAAACCACCGTATTTACTCAAAGGCTGCCCATCGATACCTTGCAGAACCCAATCTTTGTTTCCGAGACTCCAAGCATGCTGAGATAAAATAGGGTCACGAAACGCGACGATTCTTCCAATTACTCGAACGCCCAAAGAATGGAGTTCTTTAATGGCGTCGACTAAATCAAACTGACTTCGAATTGACCCGGCATCGCGTGCTAATTGCAACTTCGAGTTGTATCCGAGGTATCCGCTTTCATCTTTTAAAGTTAGCTCTACGGCGTTAATTTTACCTGCTTTAATTAAATCAATAATAGGGTTTTTGAGGTCGGGGTAAGCCCATGCTGCTGCGCTTACGTGGACTGCGTGCGTTTCCGGGTACTTGATTGGCACTACGATCTCTAGCAAAGAAGTATTACCAGCTTGATCAATAGCCAGAACGCTCAAAGGCCCAGCGGGTGGACGGTCCAGCTGAAGCTGGAATTTCCCACCAGATGATGACACTGGAATGCCGCCAACTACAACCGTGGCATCTGATTCGGAAATTCCGCTAATAGTTACAGCTTGTCCCATTTCAACTGGATCCAAGACATTTGGAATTATCAAAATTGGCGGTGTGCCATCAATATTAAATTTAATTTCTCGTGAAACTTCACCATAAATCCGACGATCTACAGTCAGACGGAGAATGTGTTTCCCCTCAGGTAAAGGAGGTACTACCCAAAAAATTTGATTCCCATAGCGCTGAAATCCGCTGATAAGCGAATCATCTAAAAAAATTTGAGCAGAACGGGCGTTAGTTCCATCTATGTTGAAGCTAATTTCTTTACCTTCGATATTCAGGGGTTGGAGAGAAGCGGCGTCATCTATTCCAGATATTTCTATATTTACCTGCCGAATGGTTACGAAAAGAAGTCCTATCCCAATAAGAGTAAAAGTTGTAGCGAAAAAGAGTAACCCCCACCTGCGGCGTTTGGGCGGCCGCTCGGGAACATAAACAGCTAGCGTCGGGCGCCAAGTCTTGTTTCCGCGTCGGCGTGCCCGTTTTGACAAGTTGTTGGCATAAACAGGGGCTTCGGCTTTCACCGGTTTCCATGGAAAGCCCCACCCATCTGCTGGATCAACGCTGTCCGGAGTTACAGGATTATTTTCCGATGGAACAACGTCCAGTACTAGTGAAGGACCAACCTGATAGCCCCGGGTTGTTAAAGTCCAACGATTTGTCTGAAATCCTGGGGTATCAATTTCGGCTTTTGTTAGTCCAGTTCTCCGAAGATTGTCAAAAGCTTGGATCACTTCTTGCTCGCTTATAGCGAGCGCGCTTACAACTTCGGACACTACGCACGTTCTGCCTTGAGACAAAATGTGTTGCAATACTTTTTTGTCGCTAAGCGCCAGAAGTGGCATGCCTTAAAGCTAGTTCGGTAAAGGCCGAGATAGGAAGTTGAGACAAGATTGACTTGATTGTTAACCGAGTTAAAAACTTTTAAGCCGATAGACAAGTTTGTTTCTTACTTAATAGTTTTCGTAAGAGTGAATCTGGTGCGTGTCTAGGGGTGCATGAGAGTCGATGAGACAACTTCAGTTCTGAACGATTTGGAAACTTCTAATTAAAAACCAACATTGGCCCAAGAGCCCGCTAATTTGCAAATGCTCGATCTATCTACCTGCTTACTCGATTGAGCATCTCTAGGTTCATTTTAGATAATTGTGACTATTACCCGAGGAGTCCTATGAATAGCGACCGTGAAGAACTTAATTGGGAAAAATATGGTTCTGCCGCTCGGGCACTCGCTCAGATTGTGGCGGATGATGAGTACCGACCTGACATAGTATTAGCCATTGCTCGAGGAGGTCTCTTTATCGCTGGTTCGCTTGGCTACGCGCTATCGGTGAAAAATTTGTATGTAATGAACGTGGAGTACTACACGGGGGTAGACGAGCGCCTCGAAGTTCCTGTAATGCTTCCTCCATATGTTGACATGGTTGATCTCAGAGATCTGAAAGTGTTAATTGCTGATGATGTTGCAGATACGGGGCACACATTGGCCTTGGTGCGTGAACATTGTTTAGGTGAAGTAGCTGATGTGCGCTCGGCCGTTCTTTACCAAAAGCCTCAGTCGGTAGTGGACTGTGAATATGTGTGGAAACATACAGATAAGTGGATTAACTTTCCTTGGTCCACGGAGACACCATTAGTGAACCCAAGAAAGGGGTCTGTTGTTCTAGATGCATAGCTAATAGCTATCGGGAGCGCAGTTTTTATGAAAATGTCTCGGAATTTCGCAGATTTGAAATCAACTGATATCAGTCATCGACTTAGCTCTTCATCTATTCTCCTCGTTCCTGTTGGGGCGATTGAGCAACATGGCCCGCATTTACCGTTAAGCGTTGACTTGGTCATTGCTGAAACTACTGTGTCCAGGATTATCGCTGATCGAGGCGAAGAACTAGATCTATGGGCTCTTCCACCGATAGCTGTTAGTAAATCTAATGAGCATGTTGGCTTTGCTGGATCGTTGTCTCTTCGTGCAGAAACTTTACTTGCGGTACTTGATGATCTTGGAAATGGGATCAAAGAAACCCCGATTCGAAAAGTTGTCTTTGTTAACGGCCATGGAGGCAACTCTTCATTACTGAACGTTGCGTGCCGTGATCTTCGAGCAGCACACGGCTTAATGACTTTCTTGATGCACCCGTTCATTCCACCAGATCAAGGAGGGCATTCACCTTCGAACGAAATGGGGATGGGAATTCATGGAGGGTACGAAGAAACGTCTGTAATGCTGCATCTGTGTCCTGAGCTCGTCGATATGAAGAGTGCTTCACGCAATATTCCCGAAGAGTTGAGTAAGAATCAGTACGTGCGTTTTGGAGGTACGACTTCGTTTGGTTGGCTGGCGAGCGATTTTGGCAAAGATGGACATATCGGTGATCCGACCGGGGCTACGAGCGCAGCGGGACAAGAGCTTTTTGCTGCGGCTTTAGAGTTCGTAGGTAAGCAACTAGAAGAAGTGTCAAAATTTTCGTTTTTGTAAACCAGTCTTATTTCAGAGAGAAAGACTTTTAGCTAAAACGCTTTCGAACTCGTTCTAAAAATTCATCTCTTCTGAGTAAGTCAGAACGGTCCAAATAATACATGGCCAACCAATCTGTCTTACATCGTTTATGGCAGAGGAGACGAAGGCCTCGAAGCGGTGTTCTTTTGCTACCAAGACCCTGCAACCTATTTCTGAAAGGACCAGAGCCATGGGTTGTGACAACTGAAATTCTGCGGATGTTTGACAACAGACCTTTGATGTTGGCCTTACCGGGAGGAAGAGTGAAAGCAACTTCGTTAACCCATACCCTGTCAAACCATCCTTTCAACATTGCGGGAGCTCCGCCCCACCAAGTTGGATGGACTAAAATTAAATGATCAGCCCACTGTAATTTTTCTGTGTGATCGTTGATAAGAGGTTTTTTAGCTATTGGATTCAAATGCCCGATTTTTTCTTCGATACTCAGTTCGGGTCGAAACCCTTCTTCGTAGAGGTCAATACTGATCACTTCTCGTTTTTCGAGGCTGAGCGACTCCAGTACTGCATCTCTAAGAGCTGTGTTGAATGAGCTTGGAAGCGGATGGGCATGCACAACCAAACATTTTTTACCTAACGTGTTTCCAAACCTCATAAGCGACTGAGCTTAATTTCTACTTTTTTCAGAAACATTTCTCTTTGTCGAAAAGATCTCTGGTCTACGCGATCAAAATGTAGCCAGGTACTTCTAGCGTTCGGATGAGAGAGTAGCCGCATGGCTCTGCAGATCAGCCATCTGCCCGTATCAGCTATCAAGAAGCTTTGCCATTTACGAGATCCTGTTGTAGTTATCCCGACTAGCCGTCGCACGTGACGTAACTTTGACTCAATCAGTTTTGTTTCAGGGTTGATATCAAATGCCACCGTTGGAATCATTACCCGATCGAACCATCCCTTAAGAACCGCCGGCATACCGAACCACCAAGTGGGGTAGACAAAAACTAGGATTTGTGATGCTGCTACAAGATCTGCTTGTTCCTGAATCTGGTGGTCAACAATTGGATCGGCATCATGGTATCGAAGCCTTTCCTCCGGGCTCATGGCCGCCTGGAAATTCATGGCATATAAATCTATTTCTGAAACATCATGTCCAGCTGCGAGTAAACCTTTACTCGCTGAGGCTTTAAGGTCGGCGCTATAGCTATCTGAGTCGGGGTTAGCATATAGAATTAGCGCCTTCATGCGATTAGATGATACGGCCTGCAGACATGATGCGGCTACCGTGCTTAGTGTGATTACTGTTATAGGAAATAGCAAGCTCCCTAGCGGGGAGCTAGTGGACCTTAAAGTTCTTGATGGTGTGGTTGTAGAACATCTGAGCCCAGGAAAATCGAAAGTTGATATCGACTTAGGTGGACAGCTTGTTGTTCCTGCTTTTTGTGATCCTCACGCACACCTTGATAAGGCCTTAACAGCGGACATAATCACTAACGAGCGAGGAGATCTCGAAGGAGCTATCAGGGCTTGGCAGAGCCGCTATGGAGATCGTACTGAAGAAGAAATTTATCAGCGCTCACGAAAAGTCTTAAGGATGGCCTTAGCAAACGGAACTCTTTCAGTTCGCACACACGTGGATGTTGGCGCCAATGCAGGATTAGTTGCCGTCGATGCTTTGTGTCGGCTACGTGAAGAATTGTCAGGGCTAATTGATCTGCAAATTGTTGCACTTGTAGCCACTCCAATTAGCGGCCAAGAAGGAAAAGAAAATAGGAAATCATTACAGAAGGCGATCGAAAGAGGTGTGGATGTTGTGGGAGGTTGTCCGCATTTAGATAGTGATCCCGAGAAGGCCATAGCTGTTGCGATAGATGCAGCACTTGAAGCTCAACTACCTTTAGATCTTCATATGGATGAGACTTTGGATCCGGCAATGCTTTCTGTCGTTGTCTTGGGTCGAGCAGTGTTGGAAAAAGGTTTTGATCAAGCGGTTACAGCTAGCCATTGCGTAAGTTTGAGTGTCCTGGAGCCAAAACGACAACGGTCTATAGCGAGTTTGCTCAAAGAGGCCTCGATCAATGTGGTTTCGTTACCTCAAACTAATTTATTTTTACAGGCCCGCGATCGCCCTACTGCTCCTCCTCGAGGAATCACTCCTATAAGTCTGCTACGTGACGAAGGGGTTGTCGTTGGGGCCGGAGGCGACAATGTTCAAGATCCCTTTAATACTATGGGTCGAGCAGATGCTCTCGAAACGGCGGCGCTTGCAGTAGTAGCTTCGCACCAATCAGTAGAAAGTGGACTGGATTTGGTAACAGATTCTTCTCGAATTGTGATGGGCCTGCCCCTGTGCGGATACAAACTTGGTTTAAAAGCTAGCCTGGTCGCAGCGCCTGTGAGCACGGTTCGCGAGTTGATTGCGACCGCTCCAACCGACAGAGTTGTTATACGCGATGGCGAGGTTGTAGTGAGGACTACGTCTGTTACCGAGATGATTAGAGATTTTTAATAGAATTATTGATGATAATGATAAAAAATCTGCTGATTCATTATGACTACTGGCTGGTTTGAACTAGGACTAGATAGTGAGAACCAATGACTAGTTTAACTTCTGCTCCCGCGCTTACCTTCGACAAGGTTTCCATGGTATTTCCAGATGGGACCAAGGCTCTGGATGAGGTCTCGCTGACCGTGCGGCCAGGTGAGTTTGTTAGCATTGTGGGACCATCAGGTTGCGGGAAATCTACTGTGCTACGTATTGCCAGTGGACTCTTAAGCCCGTCTGAAGGGCAAGTGGAACTCGATGACCAAAACATTGGTTATGTGTTTCAAGACGCAACTCTCTTACCTTGGCGTTCTGTTCAGAAGAATATTGAGCTGTTTATGGAGCTTGAAGGTGTTGATAAACAGGCACGACGGGAGAACGCTGCAGCGGCGATTGAACTAGTTGGACTTTCAGGATTTGAGAAACATCATCCGATTCGTCTTTCCGGTGGAATGAAGATGAGAGTTTCTTTGGCTCGCTCATTGACGCTGCACCCTGGCTTATTCTTATTCGACGAACCATTCGGAGCACTCGATGAAATTACACGTGAGCGCTTAAACGATGAACTAATTGCATTATTTCTGCGTGAGCGGTTCGGTGGTTTGTTTATAACGCATTCAATCTCAGAAGCCACTTTTTTGTCGACGCGAGTCTTAGTGATGAGCGACCGGCCAGGACGAATTGTTGGTGACTTTGAAATTCCCTTCGAGTACCCCCGAAGTGAAGAGTTACGATACGACCCGCTGTTTGCAGAGCTCAGCGGTACTATCTCCCAGGCTTTGAGAGATGGGCATTCATGAGTAAGACAAGTTTACGATATGGATGGCTAGGCACGGGAGGCCCCCCAGCTTTAGTGTTTTTAACGTTCGTTGGAGCTTGGTATGGATATTCTGCTTTAGTTGGACCAACGGAGAGAAATATTTCCTCCCCATACCCACACGCCGTAGTTCAGACTGTATTTGGTGATTTGTCGAATTTAACTGAGCTGCTGAAAGCTACATGGGTTACTACGAAAGTGGCCAGTGTTGGGTTAGTAATAGCCATGGTAGTAGGAATTTTGTTTGCAGTTCTTATGAGCCAAGCTAAGTGGATTGAACGGTCTTTTTATCCGTATGCTGTTTTGTTGCAGACTGTTCCCATTCTTGCATTGGTGCCGTTGATTGGTCTGAGGTGGGGTTTCGGGTTTAAGAGTCGAGTTATCGTTTGCGTAATAATTAGCCTTTTCCCAATAATTACGAATACCTTATTTGGTCTAAAGTCCACCGAGCGCGGACATGGAGATTTGTTTCTGCTTCATAACGCTCCTCGGCTGACGCGTCTGAGGAAATTGCATTTTCCCGCAGCCCTGCCGGCAATGTTTACAGGTTTCAGAATTTCGGCTGGTCTGTCGGTTATTGGGGCGATCGTTGGCGATTTTTTCTTTGGGAGGGGTCAGAAGGGCCTTGGAATAAAAATTCGTGACTACACCAATTTTTTGGAAACTGAAATGTTAATTGGAGGCATAATATTATCTGCGTTATTGGGAATAGCTATGTTCCAAGTGTTTGGATTTATCGGACGCGCAATAACTGGTGCATGGCACGACGGTGCCTGAATTTGAAGAAATTTTAAGAACATATTATTAAATCACAACGTTGTAACTTTGTTTCTGTTTGACTCTGTATGCCGATGTTTTTTTTCTGAGACAATTTCGGCAAAAACTACGCTAAGCCTCAGGAGGGCTGAAGACCTAATGACTAAAAAAACGCAGTTTGCTTTTGTGCTATTGCTTGCCTTTGGGGCTTTTGCCGCATCATGCGGAGATAGTAATGATTCCTCATCCTCAGCAGTGTCTGCCGAGCCCGCATCTAACAATGTGACTGAGGAAGCGTCAGATGACGCTATGGGATCTCTGAGCGATTGCCCGAATCCAATAGTGTTCCAAACAGATTGGTTTCCTGAGGCTGAGCATGGTGCTTTATACAATTTAACCGCTGGAGATGGCAGTATTGATCCAGAGTCTGGTCGCTTTACAGGTGTGTTGGCAGCTGATCCAAGCATGACCGTTGAGATCCGAGCCGGTGGACCATTTATAGGCTTTCAACCAACCGTGGCTTTAATGGCTACTGACCCAAGTATTTTCCTTGGGTATGTCAATAGCGATGAAGCCATCCTGAACTATGAAGATTTTCCTTCTACGGCTGTGATGACCCCATTCGAAATCAATCCTCAAATCATTATGTGGGATCCGCAGACTTATGATATTTCTTCGTGGGATGACGTAAAAGGAACCGGTGCGGTCATTAATCACTTTGGCGGCGCTTCCTATACTGAGTACTTAGTAGGTGCAGGGATCGTTGATGAGTCGCAGCTGGATCCTTCATATGATGGCGGACCGGTTCGTTTCATAGCTGAAGGCGGCGCAATAATTCAGCAAGGATTTGCTACTCAAGAACCTTACAACTATGAAAATTCTTTTGCGGACTGGGGTACACCAGTCGAATTTCTACTAATTCATGATGCCGGATATCCGATATACCAAGGCCCTCTTGCGATTCTTGACAAAGACCTCGATGCTCAAGCTGAAAGTTGCTTGCACGCCTTGGTTCCATTAGTTCAGCAATCGGCTGTTGACTTTCAGAACGATCCCGAAGCTACAAGCGCAGCGATACTGCAAGCGGTAATTGATTTGGATACGTTCTGGCAACTGAGTGCCGAAGGAATAGCGAATACCGTATCGATGATGGACTCATTAGGAATCGTATCTAACGGCGATGATGACATTCTTGGTAACTTTGACTTGGACCGAGTAAATAAAGTGATTTCTATTATTGACTCGAAAGTCCCTTCGATAAAGGTTTCTGCGGGGTTGTCAGCATCTGATCTAGTTACAAATAGGTTCATAGACCCAACGATTGGTCGTTGAGCTCAAAGTTTACTGTTTGAGGGTGGGTAGCTAGCGTTGCAGCAATCGCAGCTACTCGCCTCGAGCGGTTGATTCTAAGCAAGCCGACATTGTTTGTGCTGACCAGTACCAAAGGCTCTGGTCTTTGAATATTCTGCTACTTTCACTACGTGGTGTTTCTAAAATGATTGGGTAAAAGCATGAAGACTGGAGTTTTCCTGTTCGGCGGTGTCGAAATGGATGATGCTGGAGCTGGACTGCCTCTAGCTACGGACCGAAGGTACAGTTCCGCCGAAGCCTGGAGAGCTACTGAGCAACTTCTAGAAATAGGAGTAGAAGCAGATCGGCTGGGTTTTGATAGCTACTGGCTTACTGAGCACCACTTCCAGCATGAAGGTTATGAGGTCATCCCCAACGGATTGTTGTTTGGAAGCGTCCTTGCAGAAAGAACTGAACAGATACGAATAGGAACAATGTTTAATGTGGTTGGCCAATGGCACCCACTGCGCCTAGCTGAAGATTTCTCGGCCATGCATAACATATCCGGGGGTCGGGGTATTTTAGGCCTTGGCAGAGGCACAGTGCCCAGAGAAGCTGAGTCTCTTGGAACTAAAATAGGTTCTTTTGATAACCCAGAGGCAATGTCCGCCGATGAATTCAATCGGAAACAGTTTGATGAAGCAGTTGAAGTAGTTCGTTTAGCTCTGGACAATGAAACGTTTAGTTATCATGGGTCGGTTTATGAGTTCCCTCCAGCAGGGATACCTGATCGCGGAGGGTTTGTTGAAACTCTTTCGTTAATACCCCGCCCTATATACCCATACGAAATTTGGCAGGCGGTGACTAGCCCGCCGACGTTAGAGGCTGTCCCTAAAAAAGGTTATGGAGGTGTTTTTTGGCTGAAGAATTATCGCGTGCTCGCTGAATGGTGGAAACGATTCGGGGATTTGTGGCAGAACGCTAACGGAGTTGAACTTCATCCAGGCCAGCATAGGAAGCTAGTTGTAAGCGTGTGTATCGAAGATAGTTATGAGGCTGCAGCGGCATCGGTACGACCCGGGCATGATGAGTTTTGGAAATTTTTAGGACCGTATGGGTGGAGTCGCGGGTACGTGGGCGAAGATAATGAACCGTTCGCAGCTGGTTTAATTCCGACTCTTGAACAGTCTATCGACAACCGGACTTGGCTCATTGGAACTGCGGATGACGTTCTTGAAAGCATTGAGGCTTACCGGGAAGAACTTGGAGGTTTAGAAAATTTAGTTATTTTCCCAAATATGCCCGGAGATAATTATTCGAAAACCACTGAGCAGATTCAGCGATTCGCAGAGGGTATTCTTCCGAATCTCTAGTTTAAGCAGTATGTGAAGCTTTGACTACGGTCCTAATTCCACCTCGAACCAGCCAGTCTGTTTCGATAGTCATCGAACGCGGAGACAGAAGCGATACAAGGTCATCGAGGATTTTGTTAGTAATTCCTTCATGATGTATTCCTTGATCCCGAAATTTTCCTAAGTATATTTTCAAAGATTTTAGCTCAACTATTGTTTGATCTGGGACATAGGTCATAGTGACTGTCCCAAAGTCAGGCTGCCCGGTCACCGGGCAAACGCAAGTTAGTTCAGGAGTGCTGCACTGCACTTGATAGTCACGATTCGGGTATGGGTTACTTAAAGCAATTAGCTCGTCGACTTGATTTTGGGTCATTTAGGTAGTCCTGGTGGTTGCATGTGGAGTGTTCTCAGGAAATCCGAGTGGTGTAACACGAATAAACTCTGATTTTCTAGCGAATTCTTTCAAAGTAGTAGAATCGCTATAACTCATTGAGCTTCGAAGACCTGCAAGCAGGTTCCATATTAGTTTTGAAACTTCCCCTCGGTATGGGACTGTTCCTTCGACACCCTCAGCGGCTCGTTGTTCAAAAAATTGTTCGTCTAGATCTTCGCCTTGACGCTCAGCTCTAGCTTCTACAGCTTCAAAACTCGCCATACCTCGTATACGTTTCCTCAATCCAGTGGGACCCTGCTCTATCTCACCGGGGCTTTCCTTAGTTCCAGCAAGGAGGCTCCCGATCATGACGCTATTGGCGCCGATCGCTAGAGCCTTAGCGATATCACCTGAGGTTCGGATTCCCCCATCTGCAATTATTGGGACATCGATGCCAGTAATGTCGTCGATTGCTGTTAGCTGAGGGACTCCCACTCCAGCCACGAGCCTCGTTGTGCAAACTCCGCCGGGACCGACTCCAACTTTGATGGCATCAGCTCCTGCTCGTACGAGATCTTCTGCGCCTTTGCGAGTTGCCACGTTGCCGGCTATGACATCGATAGAACTAAACATCTTTTTTAGTTCAACAACAGCTTGGATCGCATGATCTGCGTGACCATGCGCTATGTCAAGTACAAGTGCATCAGCACCGGAGTCGACTAATTCTCTTGATCTATCTAACATGTCGTGATCTGTACCAATTGCAGCGCCAACAAGAAGATCACCTTGATCTTTAACTAAACGTATTTGATTAGCTTGAGCCGTCATGGTCATAAAGCGGTGGATTACTCCAATTCCACCTAAATTTGCCATAGCAATAGCCATTTCTGATTCGCAGACAGTGTCCATATTCGCTGCGGATATTGGAATTGCAAGTTCAATGTTTCTAGAAAATGTAGTTTCTAAAGAAACATCGTGCCTCGAACGGATAGTTGATTTTTGAGGAACTAGAAGGACATCATCAAATGTAAGACCAGTTCGCAGGTTGTTGAGTTTCATTATTCTTTCCAGTTACGTAAATCTAGATATGACGCTACCGTTTGATAGGTGCTTCGTAGCTAGGATTAGCCGAATGCGTATACGCGAGGCACAAATCGAAGAATATGCGGTACTTGGCGAACTCACTTTTAATGCCTATAAGCCTCTATTCGCTGATACGTCGCTACCCGAAGATTTAGGTTGGTATGGGGCGGAATTAAGAGATGTCAAAGCCCGTTCAGTTAATTCTAAAATTTTAGTGGCTGAAATAAAAGGTGAGTTAGTCGGAGTGGTGTCTTACTGCGATGATTACTCAAGTCAAACTGAAGCGGCGCTAGAAAAAGGTACTGCTGGGTTTCGTGTTTTAGCTACCATGCCATCTGTTCAAGGTAGAGGAGTGGGGCGCTCTCTTGTAGAGTGGTGCATTCGTGAGGCTAGGAATACAGGTAAAGCCTCGATTGTCTTAAATACAACCGAATATATGCAAGCGGCCCAGCGCCTATATCGCAAACTGGGTTTTGTCGAGTACCCAAACATTGCTTTCGAAATTGGAGGTAAGTCGCCTGTAAAGGTTCTCGGGTTCCAACTTAGTTTTGAATGCCAAGGAGAGTCTTCGTGACAAGTCGAAAAAAAATATGGTTGACGCTTTCCCTAATTTTTTTAATTGTGGCGCTTAGTGGCGCATATGGCATTTGGAGGATCCTCAGCAACGCACCGAGTGTTGTAACACTCGAAGACGCTGTTGCGACGTTGACTCAGACTGAAGAATCTGGAGATAACAAAACTATTTCAAGCGGAGATCCAGCAGAAAGTGAATCAGCATCTGGGGAATGGGTTATAGATAACACAAGTGGGAATTTCACTTTCGAGGATGCAAGTGGATCGTTTGTGGGTTTTCGAATCGATGAAAAGCTAGTCGGCATTGGATCAGTTACAGCCGTTGGAAGAACTGATGTCGTCTCCGGTAAAATAGTGATTGATGGGAGTTCCCTAGTTGAAACAATTATCGAAGCTGATTTGTCAACAATCGTAACGAATGATTCACGACGTGATCGAGCGGCACGTAATGCTTTAAAAGTTAAAGAAAATCCGTTTGCTTCGTTTGTTTTACAGGACACTATAAAGTTTGATATTGCCGGCATCGAGGGTCAAGCAATCCAGGCTGAAGCCTTAGGCCAGCTGACTATTAATGCAATTTCTCAACCAGCAAATTTTAGTATTGACGCACAGCTAGTAAATAATCAAATCGTTCTTGTCGGCTCAGCTAAAGTAGTTTTTTCTGATTTTGGAGTTGAGGTTCCGTCAGCCCCTATTGTTGTTTCAGCTGAAGATTTTGGGATCATCGAATTTCAGTTGCTGCTAACACGGAATTGAATCTGCTTCAGTGTTGCTTCGTTGCATATCTTATCTTCGCTGAAATACTTTCATATTTGGGACGAAATGTTGGGCGTGGACTGTCAGCCAGACAATAAGTGACTTTTGCTAAGTTCGCACAAGTCGTTGGGGCGTTATCGGTTCGATTCTTGATTAATCGGTAATCAGGCACTTAAGTTAAGTCTGGCAAAAGTAAACGTAACGGGCGGTTAGGTGAAAACCTGGTCGCCCGCTACGTTTGCTTTAGATCTTAAAATGAGTTAGCGCTTGCCAGCTTTTCCGAGCAACCACAGTTTCATCGGAGCAGATGTAGAAAGTTTTATTGAGCGGCTTTTTTTGATTTTGATTGCCTCGCCGGTTTGAGGATTTCTTCCCTTACGCGGACCACGCTCTGACATGGAGAATGACCCAAAGCCTGGCCATGCAATTTTTTCTCCTTTTTTGATTCGTTCTGCAGTGTGATCAAAAAAAGCGCCAAGAATATTTTCGGCATCTTTCTTACTTACGCCAGCGCGATCTGCGACGGCCTGAATGGTTTCTGACTTAGTAGCCATGGGGGTTCTCCTTTATGGACAGCAAAGGTAGAGGACACCAGACTTGAGCTATCAAGTGGTGGATTTAGCCCTTTGTTTTAATAAATTTGAATTTTTGGTTCAAAGTTGTGAGGCATCGTTATGTCTTACTTTTATTGAAGTTGCCGAAACTTTCTTCCAATTCGTCTAATAAATTCAAGACTTTATTCTGCGGCGAATTACGCAGAGAGGTTTCGTACTGTTCGGCAGAAAGTTTTGGAAGCCAGCAAGCTACGACAGCAGCCACAAAACATATAGCACCTAATAATAGATACGTACTGGAATAGGTGCCTGTCCTATCACCAAGGTAGCCACCAGCTAATGGTCCTAAAATAGATGCAGGACCATAAAAAATAGTCATCGCCCCGAAAACAGCCGTGAATTGTTGATCAGAAACCTGGTCGCGAACGAAAGTTGCTATGAGTGCGGGAATTGAAAAAGATGCAGCGCCGTAAAGAGCTATTGCTATAACCGTGATTTTTTCAGAACCGATTGGAATTGCGATACAAGAAAGAGATGTAAGCAACATAGCTATGGACATTGTGATTGGTCGACCTAGCCGGTCGCTTAGACGCCCGAATGTTAGGGCGCCGATAACGCTCCCGATCCCAAGGATTGATGCCGTTAGCGTCGTGAACGAACGGGAAAAACCATGGTCTTTCTCGAGGGCTAATCCGAAAAATTGATAGTAAGTAGCTGCTATGAATGCGAAAGACATATAGAAAATAACAGCCGTTCGCCATTTGCGTAGATTCCTAACTGCGCGAATGCCAGTGGAACTTGAAAGCTGGTTCTGCACGTTATCAACTCGAACTACCGCCGAAATCGCTACAAAGAGTATTACTGCTATGAAAACTTCGATTATCCAGACTGGACGCCACGCATCTTGGTTACTAATTAGATTACGAGTGATTGTAGTAATTATTGGAATAGCGATGCTTGCTACGCCCATACAAGCGGTCAGTGTCCCCATCGCAGCGCCACGTCTATGAACGGGAACATTGGTCGTAGCGATCAGGGGCGCAGTTAACCAAATCCCGGCGCCTCCCAGCCCAGTAAGAGCTGTTCCTGCTATCAGCTGTGTCTGAGACGATGTAGTGCCTAAAATTACAAGACCGGTGATCACTATTCCCATTCCCAATCTGAGTAATCGAATGGGGTGCATTCTGCCGGCTAAATAAGTGACAATAATCACGCCTAAGAAATATGATGCCATGTTGGTAGATCCGACGATTCCGGCGGTGGTGCTGCTGATCCCTAACTCATCTGAAATAGCTGGTAGAAGAAGGGGGAGAGTTGCTCTCCCGAATGAGTGTGAAACTATTCCGGCAGACGCGACAGCAATGATTCGCCCCCATCGAATCGAATCGTTTGGCACTCTGAACTCCTAAGAAGTAGTTAAGAAAAAATTATGTGAGCGTTTGGCCTTGTGAGTCAGCGAATCTCGAAATTTAACCAGCATTAGGGGTTGGAGGGCTGACTGCTAATGATATGGAGTATTTAGTCGCTATGCCGAAATGATGTCTAGGGCTTGCCAGCTAAAAGGCGTCAAAACCTCGTCCGAAATTGTCTGTACTAAATAACTGTCGAAGATCAACGGGAATCATCTTTGCGGCTTTAGCTTTAATTTGTTGCGTTGCTAAAATTGCGATTTTAGCTGGCCTTAGCTACATAAGTTTTTGAGTGTTGTTGAAACTGACTCGAACGAAATGAAACTCACGTGGGTCACAGTTTCTAACATTGGGAGCATTACATACCTTCAAAGCTTGAGCAACGCAGGCACTAATTAGATTTTTAAAAGCCTGGGTCAAAAGTAAGTGGGAGTTCTTTTGGTCCCCAGATCCCGGTCCTCATTGGCTTCCATTTCACTTGGCCAGAATTTTTTAGTCCGGGCATTCGAGTAGCGATAGCTATAAATGCCTCTTGAAGTTCTGCTCTTGCTAGAAAAGCACCTAAGCAAAAATGAATACCGCTTCCGAAAGTGAGATGGGGAACTTTGTCTTCTCGCGTGATATTGAACTCGTTTGGGTGAATGAACTTTTTTTTGTCGTGGTTTGCCGCTACGAAACTAGGAAAAATAAGCGTATCTTTGGGAAATAGAATGCCACGATATTCGATATCTTCACTTGCATAACGACCGGTACCTCTTACGGCGCCCAAATATCGCATTGTTTCTTCAACCGCTTGGGGTGCTAGAGAAAGATCGTCTTGAATTTTTTGAAATTCAACTGGGTGTTCGGCAAATAGCGAAACAGCGCAGGCTAATTGGTTGCGTGTGGTGTCAGTTCCAGCGAGAAGCAAGGCATTTGCCATAGAAAGCAGTTCGTCTGTTGAGAGGCGGTCTCCATCTTCTTCAGCGCGAATCAGATCTGTAAGTAAATCTTCTTGAGGATGGCTTCTTCGTTTTGCGATGAGAGAGCGCATGTACGCATCCATCTCGTCTTGTGCCGCCATAATTTTGGGGGCATCTTCGGCAAGGTTTCCATTAAAAATCCTGAATATGTCTTCCGCTAGTCGACTAAAAAGTTCCCAGTCTTCTTTTGGGGCGCCTAGCAGTTCGCAGATAATTGGAATTGGGTATGGTTCGCAGATATCGCTAACAAATTCGGTCTCACCGACCTCACATATCGGGTCGAGTAGCTCATTAATCACCGTATTCATGAATGGTCGTAAACGATCCGCAGATTTGGGCGTAAATGCCGGACTAACAATCCTCCGAATTCGTTGATGTTCTAAACCCTCGGTGGAAAGAATACTTTTCCGTCCTCTTTTCGCCCATTCTTCGTCAACATAATTTTGCATTTGTGAGATAAGAGCTAGTGCACTGAACCAGCGCTTGTCGCGTAGCATGCTCGTGCAGTCATCGTGATACGTGATTGCATAGCCACCATCTGCGCGCGCAATCCAATCGCCGTTGCTTAGAAGTCTTGCACCGTCTCGCCGTTCGGACTCTGATTGAGCAAGATCAACATTGATTGTTTCCATTTCAATGTCTGAAACTAAAGTAGCCATAGCTAAATTCTAGCGATGGTTTGGAAGGGAGTATGGAAGAGGACGCGCAGAAATAATTTCGGAACCTTATTTAGTAGCTTGTTTTGTGCAAGCTACGATGTTGTCTTATGGAACATCCGCATGTGCAGGTTGAACGAATCGAAGCCGTTTGTCTTATAAAAGTCGATGATGAACGCGCAAATGCATTTTCTACTGCTTTGGTTCAAACTCTCAGCGAAGAGATAGCTGTGGCTGAAGCTAACGAGGAAATTGGTGCAGTCGTAATAGCCGGAAACCAGAAGGCTTTTTTTGCTGGATTTGATTTGGGTATAATTGGAACAGGGGATCGCAAAAAAATCGTGGAAATGACTTCGGCTGGCGGTTCTTTGATTCGGCAAGCATACGGATCCAAGATTCCAGTTGTTGCTGCGTGTACCGGACATGCAGTAGCTGCGGGAGCGTTAATGCTCCTTGGTTGTGACTACCGAGTAGGTACTGATGCCGTTGTAAAGATCGGGCTTAACGAAGTAGCTATTGGTCTTATGTTACCGAAATGGGCATTAGCAATAGCTAACGAGCGGATTGCGACACGGTACCTTCAAGTAGCTGTTGTTAATGCGAAATTAATGACTTCGGACGTAGCGGTTGACGCTGGTTTCCTTGATGAAGTTGTGGCAGCAGACAAGGTTGTGGAACGAGCGGTCGAAGTAGCTCAAGGTTTTGCGATGGATTTAGACTCAAAGTCTTATGAGAAGACTGTCAAAGCGATGCGAGCTTCAGTTCTTACTGAAATGGATTCTGGTATTGCGTCAGATAGAACTGCGGCGGGTCTTTCAAACTAACTATGAGTGAATCTAGTGTTAGCTCAAAAATCGATCGCTTAGCGATGCGCACATTGTGCATTACATCTTTAGTCGGCTTCATGGTTGCTATGGAGATAACTATTATTTCGGTAGCGCGAGAGGAAATGGCAGCCGCTTTCCCATCTGCCTCTGCAGCAACGTTGTCTTGGACTATCACGGCATACAACATTGGCGTCGCATCGTTGTTGCTGCCTGCCGGATGGCTAGCCGATCGTTATGGGCGAAAGCGTATCTTTCTTTGGGGTCTCGCTGCATTTATGGTTGGATCGCTACTTTCGGGTGTAGCCCCAACATCAGGCTTACTTATCGCGGCCCGTGTGCTTCAATCCATCGGAGGTGCAGCTCAGTTCCCGGCTGGCCTTGCTCTTTTGCTTATGGCAGTTCCGGCTGAACGTCGACAATCTGCCATAGGAATTTGGGCCGCAGTTAGTGGTCTTGCTGCTGCTTTAGCTCCGTCAGTAGGTGCGTTACTTGTAGATGTTTTTGGCTGGCGTGCTGTGTTCTTGGTTAATGTCCCAGTAGCTGCATTCGCTTTCGTTGCTGGCCGTTTATGGTTATCGGAAAGCAAAGGTGAAGGGGTTAGCAACCGAGTAGATCTAGTTAGTGTGCCGATGGCGTCTTTAGGAATAGGAGCACTGCTCTTTGCGATGGTGCAAGGAAAGCAAATTGGTTTGGTGGGCTCACTAATCCCAATATCAGTTGGTTTGTTGATGCTTACTATTTTTGTGAGGCGGTCTCTTACACATCAAGAGCCATTATTTGATCTCAGATTGTTCCAACTGCGGTCATTTACAGTAGCCAATATTGGCTCCGTGTTTTTTATAGTGGCATTTTTCGGTTGGTTAATAGTTTTACCTGAGTTTTTGCAGAGAGTATGGGGCTGGTCGGTTCTTAAGTCTGGATTCGCAATAGCACCAGGGCCAGTTATCTCGGCTGTATTATCCGCAACCAATGGGCGTCTAGCTGACAGAATAGGTAACCGTCCGATAGTCATAATTGGAGGAGCAGCAGGTTTTATTTCATGTCTGTTGCATTTTATTTTCACGACCTCGACTCCCTCTTACGTGGTCGGTATTCTTATTCCCGGCGTGTTTATGGGAGTTGCCGCTGGGTGTAGCTTCGCGATGCTAATAGGTGCTGCAATGAGTGAGATTCCACCTGCGCGTTTCGGTATGGGCGGAGCTGGCCGTACAACGGTTTTCCAGCTAAGCACAGCTTTAGGAGTCGGCTTAGCTATTACGATTGTTGGGGATAATCAAAGCGTTGGCACCTTGCTCTACTCGATGCAAAGAGTTTGGATTATTTCAGCAGTACTGTTTTGTGCTCAGTCGGTTTTGTTCGTGCTATTTTATCCACCGAAGGTCAGACGATAACTCATTCTTCGGTGCTAACTACGACTAATAATTGCCCGTTGTCTACCTGATCTCCCTCAGAAGCTAGAACCTCGGTAACAGTGCCATCTAGGGGCGCTGTAATCTGATGTTCCATTTTCATGGCTTCCATGAGAACTAGTACCTGTCCGGACTTTACTTGATCACCATTTGCGACATGTAAGGCTAATATTTTTCCGGGCATTGGAGCTACGAGACCTCCCTCCACTTCTCCGACTTCGAGCTCAGGAAACCTACTTTTTTCGACTAGACAGATGCCGCCATGTGGAGAATCTATGTACCAACGATCCGATACTTTTGTTGCGGTAGCACTCCATCTCATATCGCCCACTGCTATTTCAAATGACTCTTCGGTATTAGAAAGAAGTCGCACTGTTTGCTCTTGCCCATCATTAACAGACATTTTAAAAGAGCCATTGCGATTTCGGCGATAGGTGACTTTCACTGAGGTTTCTGCAAAATTAAAAAGTATTTCTTCATCAGGCATCGAACTATTTCTGAAACCGGAAGGCATGAACTGCAAAATTTTACTTTGGATCCTATTTGCTGCTTGAGATAAAAGAGCCGCCGAGATTGCCGCCGTATGAATTTCGGCTTGCTCAGCTTCTCGCTGTCTAACTAAGTCAACTCTTTCAATAAAATCTGTAGTTGTGTTTCCGGCCAAAAATTCTTCACTTCGCAATGTAGATACTAAGAAATCTCTGTTCGTTGTAACGCCGTGTAGATGGGTTCGCTCTAGTGCTAGAGCTAGTTTTAGTGAAGCCTCTGTTCGGGTAGGAGCATGCGCAATAACTTTCGCAAGCATTGGGTCGAACTCGACGCTGACTACAGATCCCTGCTCAATGCCAGAGTCAAAACGCACTTTGGGTTCAGTCGCAGGTTTCCAAACGTGAAGTGTTCCCGTGGCTGGCAAGAAGTTATTGCTGGGATCTTCGGCGTAGAGTCTTGCTTCAATAGCATGACCAGTTATCGATAAATCAGATTGTGTAAAACTTAAATGATTCTTAGCTGCCACTAAAATTTGTTCGCGTACTAGGTCGATTCCGGTGATTGCTTCTGTAACTGGATGCTCAACTTGTAATCTTGTGTTGATCTCTAAGAAGAAAAACTGAGCTTCGTCGCCTTCGCCGTCAAGTAAAAATTCTACTGTACCTACCGAATAGTAACCCATTGCTTCTACCGCTGTAACAGCAGCAGCTCCCATGCGGTGGCGTAAATTTATGCTCATCGCTGGTGAAGGTGCCTCTTCTATAACCTTTTGATGGCGACGCTGGATCGAGCACTCTCGCTCGAAACAGTGGAGCACATTACCATGCTGGTCACCTAAGACTTGAATTTCCACATGGCGAGGGGCAGGTAGATAACGTTCTAAAAAAACCGTATCGTTTCCGAAAGCTGCACTAGCCTCTCTTTTTGAGCTAGCGATAGCATCTTCTAAATCATCTATAGTTTCTACGACCCGCATGCCTTTTCCGCCTCCGCCTGCGCTCGCTTTCACAAGAAGCGGGAAACCGATTTCCTTACTTATCTCGGTGAGATCGCTGCTCGGATCAATTTCTGCTGACGGCAGCGTGGGCACGCCGGCGGCTATCATCATTCGCTTCGCAGCGAGTTTGTCTCCCATAGCGCTAATGGCTTCGGGAGGTGGCCCAACCCACGTAATTCCGGCTTTTTGGACCTTTTCAGCAAACTCTGCGTTCTCTGATAGAAAACCATAGCCAGGGTGTATTGCGTCCGCTCCAGTTGCTATAGCTGCATTCAGCACTTTGTCCATATCTAGATACGACTCAGCTGCAGTCGTGCCACCGATATTGAAAGCAAAATCAGCGTCAGTCACGAAAGCTTCATGTTCATCGCCATCAGAATGAATGGCGATAGTTGAGAGTCCCATCTTTTTTGCTGATTGGAATACTCTGCGAGCTATTTCTCCTCGATTAGCGACGAGAACTCTTGAAATGTTCATTGGTTGAGCCCTTACATCCGGAAGACGCCGAAGCCTTCGGCACCTTCAATTGCGTTGTTGTGGCATGCGGAAAGAGACATTGCGACAATATCTCTTGTATCTCGGGGGTCGATTATCCCATCATCGGTAACTCGACCAGTGGCGTATAGAGCTAATGATTTTTGTTCGTGATAATACTCAACTTGTTCTGTTGTCTTACGATCTGCGTCTTCGTCGAACTCAAGTCCCTTGCGCGCAGCTTGGCCTCGCCGAACGAGAGACATGACTCCGGCTATTTGTTTGGGTCCCATGATCGCAATTTTTGCCGTCGGCCATAGATAAGTGAACCTTGTGTTGAAAGCACGTCCGGACATACCGTAGTTCCCAGCTCCATAGCTGTTACCAAGAATTACCGTGATGTGGGGAACCGTGGAGTTAGAAACGGCGTTAATCATTTTGGAGCCATTTTTGACGATACCGCTGTGTTCGAAATCTTTACCGACCATGTACCCGGTGATGTTCTGCAGGAAAAGTATAGGTATATCCTGCTGATTACAAAGCTGAATGAACTGTGCGCATTTTTCTGCGCTCTCACTAAAGAGCGGACCATTGTTCCCGATAATAGCGATAGGGAAACCATGAATAGAAGCCCAGCCGCAAATAGCTGTAGTCCCATATCTGGCTTTGAATTCTTCGAAGCGTGAACCGTCTACGATTCGGGCAATGACTTCTCGGCAGTCGATTAGAGCTTGAAGATCACGCGGCATCAAACTTAGTAAATCCTCTGAGCTGTAGATAGGTTTATCTGCAGGCATAGAAGGACCAGGTCCGAGTTTTCGCCAGTTCAGATGTGAGACAACCTCTCGGCACATACGAATTGCATCTGCTTCATCTTCGGCTAGATAATCAGCTAAACCTGAAATTTCGGCGTGCATCTGAGCGCCACCGAGGGTCTCGTCATCGCTATCTTCGCCCGTTGCCATTTTGACCAGTGGGGGACCTCCTAAAAAAACTTTCGATTGGTTGCGAATGAAGATGTTGTAGTCGCTCATGCCCGGTTGGTAGGCACCCCCGGCAGTTGAACTGCCAAATACCACTGTGATTGACGGAATCCGCATCTTTGAAAGTTCTGTCACGTCGTAGAAAAGACGCCCAGATTCGGCGAAGTGGTCCGTTTGTTCAAGCATCTGTCTTTGTGGATCATCATCACCTCGAAGGTCACCGCCGGCAGATTCTACAAACTGAACGTAAGGCATTCGATTCTCACGAGCGATTTGAATAGCTCGCATTATCTTTCGACCGGCGAAAGATGTAATTGCTCCACCTAGAACTGTTGGGTCGTTACCTTCGATCATGCATTCGACGCCGTTTATAACTCCGATTCCCATTACTAGGCCGCCACCCACTGAATATTTAGAGCAGTAACCAGCTAGGGAGCTTATTTCAAAAAATGGTGAGTCAGGATCAAGAACTAATGATATGCGTTCTCGAATTGGCATTTTTTCTCGGCTGCGCATGCGATCCATAGCTACCTGGCCACCGCCAGCCGCTGCCTCATCGTGTAAATCCTGAATTATTGATATTTGTTCCAACATGTCTCTGCGATTCTCGTCGAACCATGCAGCTGAGGTGTCTATGTGTGATTGGAGTATTGCCACCAAGTGCTCCTTCTTAGCTAGGATCCCTAGCTGTTGAACATTGATCATGCTTACTAGGTGAATGCTTATCTATCGTTGGTTAATAGTTATAGTTTTTTTAAGAATACCCATAAAGCTCTAATCTCTGCTAAATCCTTCTATGTGAATCGCTTTCCTTGGCAACCGCATATTCAGCAGTTCAGTAGGCATGACGTCGGCCGCAGCTATCAGGTGCTTGTAGACCTCCCTCCTCGATATGAGCAGGCGGGAGACCGAGATCATCATCTTTTTCTTTGTCTAGATGGTCAATGGACGTTTGGGTCAACTGTCGATACCGTTCGTCTTCTTGCTCCTGCACGTGAAGTCCCGGAAGCAATAGTTGTTGGCATCGTTCATGATGAACCTGTTTATAGAGAGTTAGTTCAGCAAAGAGCTATGGATTATACGACGACACAAGTTGACGCTCCGTTAATGACCGGCGTTCGAGTTCCAGGTTCCGAACTTGGAGGAGCTTCTCTTTTTGCGGAGTGGATTCAATCTGTAGTTCTTCCTACTCTTAAGTCTCAATATCGTGTCTCTGAGCTGACTTTGATTGGTCATTCTTTTAGTGCTTTGTGTGGGGTTCAGATTCTTCTTAATACACCAAAAATGTTTGACCATTACCTACTGGCGAGTCCATCGGTTTGGTGGGACGATCAAGTTATGTTTCGCAAAGAAGAAGAGTATTTTGAGAATAATTCTGCGCTTGATGCTCAAGTTTTCATGTCAAAAGGTTCTTTAGAAACTGATGAATATTCGCCGCATCGTGAGTTCTATGACCAAGTGAAATCTCGAAACTACGAGGACTTAGTTTTACATTGGAAAGAGTTTGAAGGGGAGTCGCATTTGTCTGTTGTGCAAACAGCGATTAACTGTGGCTTAAGGGTGCTTCATTCAAAAAAGTAGAGTTTCTCAGCATGGGTCTGTGTTTAGCGACAAGAATGTAAACATGAAGGGTCCTCTTAAGACAGAAACATACTTACCCGTTTACGATTCAGATGCCCACATAGCTGAACCATCCTCTGTGTGGGAAGAATACGCAGATCCGAAATATCGAGAGTTGGTTATGCAATGTCAACCAACGACTAATGGTCGCGACGCTGTTTTTGCTGAAGGTAAAAGTATGGGCGTGAGCGCAGCGCCGGCTTGTATACCTGATGCTTACGGAACTGATGTCACCTGGGATGATATTGTTCCGGGAAGCTATGACCCTGGGGAACGGCTAAAGGTTATGGATGCCGAAGGCCTAGCTGCTGGTTTGATGTTCCCGTCTGTGCACTTAATGTCTGGTGATATACAAGATGGTGAAGTGGCTGCTGCTAACGCTAGGGCTTATAACCGCTGGATGAAAGATTTTGTTAGCGAAGACAGCGAACGACTATTCGGCATGGGCGTGTGCCCGTTGCAGTCCGTTGACGCAGCTGTTGAGGAAATAGCTTTTATTGCTGACGCTGGCCTAACGGGAATCACGTTTCGGCCAGAACGGTATAGCGGGCTCGAGTTGTACTCAGAAGAAATGGACCGAGTATGGTCTGCTGCGGAAGACCATGATTTGACGGTAGCAATTCACGGCAGTTTCGGTTCTAAAATGCCGAGCTTTGCTCGTTCAAGATACGAAAATCAATTTTATGTCCATATGGTTTGCCATCCTTTCGAGCAGATGGCCTCTGTTATGGAGATTATTGCGAGTGGGATTCTGGATGACCACCCAAAACTAAGGGTTGGGTTTTTTGAATCTGGACTCGGGTGGTTACCTTATTGGTTGGAACGATTAGATGAACACAAAGAATCTATGGGACACCTTGTGCCAAGGCTGACTCGAGAACCAACAGAAATTTTCAGTGAACAGTGTTTCGTGACAATGGAAGCTGGCGAAGGTGAGGCCTTCGCTCAGCTTGCCGACATGGGTTTGCAGCACACCGTTGTTTGGGGCTCAGATTACCCGCATTATGACTGCACGTATCCCGGAGCTTTGCAGGAGCTAGACGATACATTGAAGCGAATCGATAGAGAAAATCTTCGAGAAGATATTGTTTACACAAACGCAAGACGGTTTTTAGGAATTAAGTGAGAACCTGATTTTGAGTAGCCGGTTCTAATATTTATAGGGAGCGTTATGGGGTCAACAATTGAGTTAAACGCGGCTGATGGCAATGTTTTTAGTGCCTATGTAGCGCGACCGGAAGTAGCGCCCAAAGGCGCTGTGGTAGTAGTCCAAGAGATATTTGGGGTTAATGATCACATCAGAAGTGTTGCCGATGGCTACGCATCCCAAGGTTATTTATCCATAGCGCCGGCGTTATTTGACCGGGCTCAAAAAGGTGTTGAGCTTGGCTATGATGCCGAGGGAATTGAGATAGGCCGAGCGATAGCGTTTGATGACGTGACGATGGACGAGGTTCTAAACGATATCGAAGCCGCTGTAGATTTTGTTTCAGAGGCCGGTCGGGTTGGCATCGTTGGTTACTGTTGGGGTGGTTCAATATGTTATGTAGCTTCGGCTCGGTTAGGTAAAAAGATTTCTGCTGCTGCGGGCTACTACGGCGGTCAGATTTTGCCGTATCTAGAAGAACGTCCGGTTGTTCCTTTAGTGCTTCATTTCGGGGAAAAAGACCATGGGATTCCTCTTGAACGAGTGAAAATTATTGAGGAGCGATGGGAACACATTGATGTGCATGTGTACGAGGGCGCTGACCATGGATTTAATTGTGATGCAAGAGGAAGCTATGAACAAAACTCTGCCCAACTTGCGTTAGAACGAACTTTGTCCCTTTTCGCTGAGCATATTTAATTCAAGGTTTCCTAACTGGCGCCATACAAAATTCTTAAACGTTGACGTTGTCAATTATGACGAGTCCGGCGCTAATAGCGATCTGTCCATCTTCAGTTAGTACTTGAAAACGCACTGCCATTTGTGTGTTGTCGGCTATTGGGGTTGAATCAAGGATTTGTACACTGATAGTTGAAGGCATGAGCACCATTGAAGCCATCCTTCCTCGAATCCTTCGCACTCGTTCCGGTTCGCCGTGAGCCACGTGCTTAATAACGGCGCTAACTCCGAGGGCTAAGGTTGCTGTGCCATGTAAAATTATTCCCGGTAAACCAGCGCTATGTGCGACTTTGGAGTCGGTATGAATCGGATTCCATATTCTCGCCGACTCGGTGTAGGTATGTGCAGCTCCATGGGCTATCGGAATAGACACCTCATGAATTGAAGTTTTAGGCATAGGTCCGAGTATTGGTTCTGCGGGTGTCTCAGGATCAGGCGTCTCCAATCCAGAAACGCTTACACCCAAATATATTCCCCCCTGGTAAGTAGTAGCCACCGGACAGCCATCACCATCAATCGTGTCAATTCGCATTGTGGAGTAGGCACCAGGTTTTTTTTGTTCAAGCCCGGTGTATGTCAAGGAGGTACTCAACACGTCGCCAGGTTTCACTAAGCGGTGAATAATAAGATCATGCGAGGCATGAACACTTTGTCTAGTTTCGTCTCTCGTGATTCCCCACTTCTCCGCTAATTCCCTTCCAGCGACTATGACTGGCCACTCCGGGCACACAGCGAACATTGGGTGAGCAACTATATGATTTTGGCTACGCGTGTTGAAGTAGCAATCTTCAGTATCACCCAGCGAAGCTGCGTAAGCCATTATCCATCGCTCATCTATATGGTGAACGAGAGGACCAATACTGTCTCCGACCATGTCCGATGGAATTGGCATCTATTTACCTCTCGAATGCTAGAGCTAATTGTGACAATAGTCTGCTCGGCTCGAGTTTGGCGTATGTGTGGCTCACCCCGTTTATAACTGCGGCTACTAAAGAGAAGAGGTTTCCGGAGCCCGTCCGGTATTTCTTATCTAGTAACCGCTAGTTTCTAATTTGATGTCAAAATTCTTTTCTCCCAGCGGCGTGGCCGGCGAAGCATTTTTTAGATTAGTTAGGGGAACTATAAGAATTTTTATTTTTCGCTGGCTGAAATTAAACGTTGTTGGCTTGGAACGGCTACGAGTTGATGGAAACGTAATTATCGCTCCAGTTCATCGATCAAATCTTGATGGACCTTTAATTGGAAGTAGCAGTCATCGTCGCGTCAGATATTTAGCTAAGGAATCTTTATTTCGTTCTCGGGTCGCTGGCTGGTCAATGCGATCGTTGGGTTGCTTCCCGGTGCGGCGAGGCGAAGCAGACCTCGATGCAATGAGGGTTGCCAAGTCAATGCTTGATGAAGGTGACGCCATGTTAATTTTTCCAGAAGGGACACGACAAGATGGCGATGAGATTGGTGAAATTTTTGATGGCACAGCTTGGCTGTCAGCCAAAACTGGTGCTCCTGTAGTACCGGTAGGGATAGTTGGGACTTATGAAGCTATGCCTTCGGGCGCTAAATTCCCGAGAAGAATTCCAGTTTTTGCTTTTGTGGGTGAGGCGCTCGATCCTCCTAGTAACACAGAAGGCGGTCCCGCAAAAAGATCTGACATGACTAATTGGACTGCTGAGTTAAGAAAAGCTCTCGAAGACTGCCAGCGAGAAGCTCGGGCGCTCGCTACGAAGTCCACCTAATGCGCTTTTATTGGGTTCAATCGCCGGTAGGAAGAATCGCCACTGCAGCGGCACCGGATGCGGACAATATGATTCAAGAAATTGCTGATATGCAAGAAGAAAAAGTTGAGTTTGTTCTTTCTCTTTTGGAAGCAGACGAAGCTCTACAAATTGGGCTTACCAATGAGGAACTAATTTTGGAAGCTGCTGGAATAAAGTTTGCGCAGATTCCTATTGCAGACTTTGGGGTTCCTGAAAATGGTTCTGAAATAGATTCGGTTGTTCTAGATATGGCTAGATATCTCGAGACAGGAGGCTCTTTAGTTGTCCATTGCCGTGGAGGCATTGGCCGTTCATCAATGGTTGTGTCAGCGATTTTGACCCACCTTGGAGTTAAGAGTAATGATGCTTTGCGTCACATTGAGAAAGCTAGGGGTTTAAGAGTCCCGGAAACCACTGCTCAACGGGAATGGGTAACGGATCGTGATAGCTGCTAACAACTAGTCGCTGTGAATGGGGGAGTGTCTATGCAATCACCAGTATGGAATTCAGAAAATGATGGGCCGTTAGCAGGTATCCGAATCTGTGATTTCACCGGTCAGCTTGCTGGAGCAGGCGCCACAAAAATATTGGCGGCTTTTGGGGCGGAGGTAATCAGAATCGAAGATCCGAGCAATAAAGGTAAATGGGATATTCTCAGAGGCGTCCCGCCTTTCGTTGGTTCGAATCGAGGTCTAGAAGCAGGGGGGGCATTCAACAATCACAACGCTGGTAAGCTTGGTATAACCCTTAATTTGCGTGAGCCACGAGCTCGCGAGATTCTGAAAGACCTTGTTTCAATAAGTGATGCTGTTACTGAAAACTTCGCAGCAGGAGTATTAGATCGTCTCGGTTTTGGGTACGAGTCGCTAAGGTCAATTCGCGAAAATATTGTGTATGTATCGAATAGTGGTTTTGGTGCCACCGGTCCATATAAATCTTTCAAATCTTGGGGGCCGATAGCTCAAGCGGTTTCAGGTCTAACGTTTTCTTCAGGTTTACCAGACGAACCCCCTGCTGGATGGGGCTATTCCTTTATGGACCATACCGGCGCTTACTACATGGCCATAGCGACCTTAATGGCGCTCTTCCATCGTCAAAAAACGGGCGAAGGACAATGGGTGGACATTGCGTGCATTGAGAGCGCGGGTACTTTACACGGAGCTGCAAGTCTTGACGCCACTGTTAACGAACGGCCGATAAGGCGCAGTGGGATGCCAAACAGTAATAGATCGCAGTCTCCTGCTATGGCCCCGCATGGGATTTGGCGAGCTAAAGGAAACAACGAATGGGTTTCGATAGCGATTCGAGATGACACTGACTGGGAGATATTCGCAGAAGTAGTTGATCAACCTTGGGCGCACGATGAACGTTGGAAAAGGCTAGTTGGGCGACTCGCAAGCGAAAGTGAATTAGAAAAACTAATAGCTAGCTGGGTCCAAGAATTTACGAAATTTGAAGTCAGTGAAATGCTTCGCTCCACAGGAATACCCTGCGGAGCTGTTCTGAAACCGATAGAACGAATTGAAGCTGATCAGCGAACTGAAAAGCTTTGGGTCGAAGTTGAACATTCTAAGGTTGGAGTCAGCAAAGTCGAAGGCTTACCTCTGGAGCTATCAGAAACAAATTGGCATTTAAGTCGTGGGGCGCCATGTCTTGGAGAACATAATTCTTATGTGCTTGGAGACCTGCTTGGCATTAGTAACAGTGAGCTAGATGACCTTGCTGAGTCAGGAGTTATTTAATGGGTGCTCTAACAGGAATCCGAGTTGTCGAACTCACATCCGAACGATGCGCACTTGCGGGAAAACTTCTCGGCGATATGGGTGCGGACGTTATTGTAGTTGAGCCACCGGGGGGATCACCTACGCGAAGGTATGAACCATTTGCAGATGACTCTGGTGAGATGGAAGATTCATTGCACTGGTGGCATTACAACACTTCCAAAAGATCGGTAGTGGTTGATTTGGGAACATCCACTGGAGTGAGTGATCTTAGAAGCTTAATTAATTCTGCGGATGTTGTGATTGAAGCTGAGCCTTTAGGATCACTATCTGATCTTGGTATCGACTGGGATGACTTTTCGAATAAACGAAGTGATTTGATTTGGGTTTCAGTTACTCATCACGGAAGAAATGGTTTAGACCCTGCAGCTACTGATCTAACAATCATGGCAGAGGGCGGGCCTGTTTGGTCCTGTGGCTATGACGATCAAGAATTACCGCCGATCAGGGGAGGTGGAAACCAAGCATTTCACGGGGCATGTCAATATGCGGTTGCTGGAACTTTAGTAGCTCTTCTTTGGAGAGAAACATCCGGAAAAGGCCAGTTAATAGACGTTTCTATGTTGGGCGTAGCAAACACAACAACAGAAATGGCTACTTTATGGTGGTTAAACAGTAGTCGCGAAGTCCAGCGTCAGACTGGTCGACACGCTCATCATAGCCCTACCGAGTGGACACAGATTCAATGCAAGGATGGCTTATGGTTTAATACGGGTGTTCCTCCTCGCACTAAGACCGAATTTGTTGCGTTGCGAAGCTGGATAGAGGAATTGGATCTGGTCGAAGAGTGTGCTCCATACGAAATTCTGAAGCTTGGCGACCAATTCGAAAAAATAGGACTATTTGAATTAGATGAAGACCCGTTAGCCGGCGAAGTTTTTCAAGCTGGGAGGGACGCGATCACATTTTTAGGTTCGCGTCTTGATGCCTATGAATTGTTCACAGGTTTACAGCAACGAGGTATTGCATGTGGAATTGTTTATTCACCGGATGAGATGCTGAAAGATCCTCATTTCATTGAGCGTCAATTCCCGACTAAAATTCCTCATGAGAACCGAGGAGAAAGTTATCTTTATCCCGGTGCTCCATATCGATTTAGTGAGACGCCATGGTCTGCGTACCGCAGCCCTGAGCTAGGAGAGCATCAAAACCTAATCATAAATTACGATTTGTAACGGATACTTAGAATGCAAAATCTTCTAGATCGTTAACTATTTGGTGTTTGTTCAAGGTGGCTAGCATGGGCGCGAGCTGCCTTCGATAAATTTCTAACTTCGTCTCGTTCTTCATCGGTCAGGCACTCAAAGTCAGCTGAGTGAAGACGGTCTGTCAAGCTTTCGATTTCGTTTCGTGAATCACTAAGATGGGAAACATCTGGGTAAGGCTTTTCCCATCCAAAGAACTCAGCGTTCCATTCACCTGTTGGACCACTGAGAATGGCTTCCAACGGCCCCATCTCCATTGACTGAACTGCTACGGCATGGCGCCCGAAACGGAGTTCTCTCATGCATTGAGCTAATTGAAACGTTCTGGCTGGACCTGGCACTGATGGAAGCTCTTGGTCCCGCCAGCCAACAAAAGTAGGAACTCCTTGCGGATGAGCATTATCAACGATTCGTTCCAACAGTTCCCCAAGACGCTCAACGTCAGGCATCTCAGCCAAGGCTTCAGTTCCGTACTCTTGACAAATTTTTGCCCATACTTTCCCACCCTCGATTGGGTCAAAGGCTGACCTACCTTCAGCAACCATTGACCTCATACGTGAAGGATCCCAAAAAAATGCTGCAGCGACAACATTGTCTACTGGGCAATTCCCGAGCACGCCGAGGCGCCCAACGGCGTAGGCGCCCATGCCATCACCCATTCCTGCTGCTTTAGCCTTTTCCATAGTTGACGGTGCCATAAGCCATGACATCGCCAACATTCCGAGAGAGCCTCGCATACTTCTTGCTGCTGCAATACTGTCCATGTATTCGACCATAGCATTCAAGAAAAAATATTTATAGCAGCTTTGGCTCAGCAGGTAGACCCAAGGCTCGTTCTGCGATAATTGTGCGCTGTATCTGAGAAGTACCGCCCCCGATTGTTAATGCTCTTGAATAGAGAAAACCATAATGCCATAGTTTCACATTGGTCCCTAGAGGCCCGACATCGGTGAGCATACCATTGGCTCCAGAAAGGTCTTTGGCAAGGTTCATTACCCGCTGACCATGGTCATCTCCAATAGCTTTAGTGACGCTTGCTTCAGGCCCGGGTTGCACACCTCGAAGCTTCGCATCAAGTATCCGAAGCCTTAAAATTCTGAGGATTTCTGATTCGATGTGTAAATCTATTGTTCGTTTTTTTAGTGTGGCAGAAATTGTTACTTTAGAAGCTTTCACAATATCAATCAGGTTTCGTGCCGTGGGGCCTCGACCCCATAGAGCTCCTTCGCGGCTAAGAGCAACGCGTTCATTAGCTAAGGTGATTTTGGCTAGGTTCCAACCATCATTTTCTTCGCCGATTAGATGGTGCGCAGGCAATCGAACGTCGTTAAAAAAAACTTCATTAAAACTGTGTTGCCCGGTCATTTCTGTCAAGGGTCGTATTTCGATACCTGGTAAATCCATGGGACAAATGAAGTATGAAATTCCGCTCTGTCGTGCTTTCGTATGAGCATCAGTGCGCGCCAGAAGTACTCCAAATTTAGCGATGTGTCCGAACGAAGTCCACACTTTTTGGCCATTGACGATGTAGTCATTGCCATCTTTGGTAGCCGTTGTGGATATAGACGCTAAGTCAGATCCCGCATTTGGCTCTGAAAAGAGTTGGCACCATATTTCTTCAGCGGTCAGAATCTTTGGTATAAAAGTTTCAATTTGAGCTGCGGTACCGGCGTGCAGAATCGTTGGACCAGCGATACCCGTTCCTACTGTGTTAACCGGACGGCGTATTCCAGCAGCACGTAACTCTTCGTCGATAGTTAGTTGAAAAAGCGGGTCTGCGTTAAGACCATAAGGTTCTGGCCAATGAGGACAAACAAATCCGGCATTTGCTAATTCCACGGCCGTTGGAGTTGGATGTTCTCGAACCCACGCTTGCACTGATAAACGCCGGCTGTCATCTTCAGGGAGAATGTGTATAGACACACGAGATGTTTACACCGCTGGTTTAAAATTTCCAAGAACTGAGAAGTCAAATAGTAGGTGTTTGGACTAACTTTTAAGGATAAGTAGCTTTATTGATTACTGGGGGAGACACAAATGCACGTTGGATACTCGGTAGCGTTCCAAAATCCTGAAAATGCACTCACAGACAAAGAAGTCTGGGATCAAGAAATGCGAATGGTTGAAGAAGCAGAAGATCTAGGTTTTGACTCTGTGTGGACAGTTGAACATCACTTTACGGATTACACAATGTGCCCTGACCCGTTGCAGCTCTTAACGTGGGTTGCCTCTAGAACCAATCTTATGGTGGGCACCGGAGTGGTCGTGTTGCCATGGCATGACCCAGTTCGTGTTGCAGAACAAATCACCTTGCTAGATAATTTATCCGGTGGTCGTCTAATTCTCGGTGTTGGGCGTGGAATAGCGCGAGTCGAATATGAAGGTTTTAGAATTCCGATGGACACAAGCCGAGAAAGGTTTCTCGAATATGCCCGGATGATTATCGATGGTCTCGAAAACGGATATATGGAACATGATGGAGTGTTTGTTCAGCAACCTCGGCGTGACCTCAGGCCAGCACCTCAACATTCGTTCAAGGGCAGAACATATGCAGCTGCAGTTTCTCCCGAAGGGATGCCGCTGATGGCGCAACTTGGCATAGGGCTGCTCGTCATCCCGCAGAAACCATGGGATGTAGTAGAAGAAGACTTTGCCGCATACAACCAGGAATGGAAACTCCACCATGATTTTGCTCCACCACCTCCGCTATCAGGAGGTTTCTGTTTCGTAGATTCAAATGCTGGGCGTGCTGAAGAAAAAGCTTTGGAACACATGTGTAACTATTACGGGACAGTAATGAAGCACTATGAGTTCGGTTCTAAGCGTCCTCATAAGGGTGTCAAGGGCTATGAATTCTATGAAGGAATAAGTAAATACATAGACCGTCATGGTGGTAGCGGAGCTGCGGAAGACTTTGCTCGTTTAATGCCTTTTGGAACGCCAGATCAAGTGTTGGAAAAAATCCAGTTCATCAGAGATAAAATCGGTATCGCAGCGTTCTTCCCGAACTTAAGTTTTGCCGGAATGTCCTATAGCGAGGCTCGACGCAATCGGGACCTTTTCGCTAAAGAAGTATTGCCAGTTCTTAAGGAATGGGACTCTCCGCCAATAGGTCTTGCAGCGTCGAATGCTTAGAGAGATCAGCTATGAATTCTGAGTAGGTCCACAATAAACACGAGCGGAGTATCAGGACCGATTGTTGATCCTGAACCATTTTTTCCATAAGCAAGATCGCTGGGTATGTGAAGTAATCTTCTCCCGCCTTCTTTCATACCAATCATCCCTTGATCCCACCCGGGGATAACGCGACCTACACCAATCTGCGTTGTGAATGGTTGTCCACGTCTCCAAGACGCATCAAAAATGGTTCCATCTTCGAGTGTGCCGAGATAATGAACCGTAATCGTGTCGCCAGGTTCAACGGCTCTATCGCTTGTTCCTACGGTTTCATCAACCATGAGCAATGAGTCATTATCTAGAGGGTCGACTACTGTAATTTCTGGCGGCGAGATATTAACAATCTGCAATAGGTCAACGACAAACGCCAATGATGAGTCTGGTCCGATATCTTCGCCTGCTCCCTGTTCTCCGTAAGCCAACTCAGGCGGGATAATTAGTAGACGGCGACTCCCTGCTTGCATCCCAACGATTCCTTGGTCCCATCCTTGTATTACCGCACCAACACCGATTAAGACAAAAAAACTTTGGCCTCTGTCCCACGAGGTATCGAACTCTAAACCGCTATCGAGAAGCGCCCCGACATACTGGACTTCTATTAAGTCCCCTGCTTCTACCTGAGGCCCATCACCGGACTTAATATCAGAAAATAGGAGCTTTGAAGGTGTTGACTTGCTTTCGGTGACGCTTATTACTGGTCGACTGTTGTTCGCTGTAGACGAAGCGTAATCAAAAACTGATTCAGAAAGATTTGAACTGTTCTCCTGAGATTCTGAAGAGTCTTTTATATCAAGCGTCGTCTCAGTCGAAGATACGGATGAATCAACAGTTGATGTGCCAGGAGAACAGGCAGTCGCAAATAGGAACACGCTAATTAGACAAGTAAGAATTCTAACCATGGACATGAGCGTATGGATAACTTCACCTTTTCTGACCGTCTCTTTAGATAAGGTTAGGTTATTCAGTCCGTCGTGTCGTGGGGTGTCGATGCAGATAGGTAGATGGTTAGACAAGCGACAATTAGTGGCTGTTTTCGTATCAATATTTACGGATACAGATTTTCAGAAATGAGTGCAATATCAGTATTCAAATTAGAAGACATTTCGATTGAATGGCTGAACTCTATGTTTGATGAGTCATCCGATCAGATAGTTGGGTTTCGTTGTAATCCAGTAGGAACCGGGCAGATGGGAACCAACATTCGTGTCGAATTAGATTGGAAGAGTGGATCTGTTCCAACAACGGTAATTATGAAGTTTGCGTCTAATGACAAAAAAACGCGAACAACTGGCATCCAAACTGGTGCCTATGAAAAGGAGGTTCGCTTTTATAGCGAAGTCGCTCATCTAGTAGATGTGGCGTTACCAAAGATCTACAGAGCAGAAATTATTCCCGGTACAGCAGACATGGTTCTTGTAATGGAAGATCTTGCTCCGCGGGAGCAAGGCGATCAGTTAGTCGGCAGTACTTTTGAACAAGCACAAATAGCAGTCAGAGAAGCAGCTAGTTTGCACGGATCAACCTGGGGTAGTGATTCCCTAAGCTCAAAAGATTGGCTAACAAAGCGCAAAAGTTCAGATATCGACGATTTTGTTGATCTAGCTCACCAATTGTTTTCTTCTTTTCTTAGTCGTTACAAAAGTGACTTGTCGAAATTAGCTATTGAAGTCGGAAATAACTTTCTTCCTCTGCTCCACCAGTGGCTGCACGCAGCGCCAGATCCGACTTGCCTAACACACGGTGATTTCCGTTTAGATAATTTGATGTTTGATATGGAAGCAGAACGCGCTCTAGTAGTAGTTGATTGGCAAACAGTTAGTTTCGGACTAGGCATAAGCGATATCTCATATTTTCTGGGAAGCGGTTTACTTCCAGCGCTCCGTAGTCAACATGAAAAAATCCTCGTACAGGAATACTACGACGTTTTGAAAAGCTATCTAGATCCGTACACCTACACCTTTTCAGAATGTTGGAATGGATACAGGAGGCAATCTTTTGGTGGGTATCTGATGGCTATTGTCGCAGCGATGCTCGTAGAACGTACTCAAAGAGGAGATCAGATGTTTTTAGCGATGTTAGAACGGCACGCAGAACAAGTTGTGCAGCTTGAAGCTTTTAACCTCTTGTCGTGAGCCTTCAATAGTGAAGACAGATGGAAAGAACTAATGTCTTAGTTATGAGGAAAGCTAAAGCCGCAGTTCTGTATGGCATTGAAGATATACGAATCGCAGAATTTTCTATTCCCGAAATTCAAGAAGATGACGCTCTGATGCGCGTGGAAGCGTGTGGTCTTTGTGGCACTGATCACGAACTCTTTACTGGTCACATAAAAGCTACATATCCGATGATTCCCGGACATGAGTCAGTGGGAGTTATTGAACAAATTGGTGAGAAGGCAGCAGAGCGTTGGGGGGTGAGCAAAGGAGATCGCGTCGCTCTAGAATGTTGGCAATCCTGTCGAAGATGCGACGCATGTGCTCAAGGTATCTACCGTCGATGTGGAGTTCACGGACAAACTGATCTATATGGAATGATTCCGACAGATCGAATTCCTGCGCTGTATGGAGGTTACGCGACCCATCATTACCTGTCACCTGATTCTCTGGTCTTACCGGTGCCATCTGGTTTAAGTGCGGTTGACGCCACACTATTTAATCCACTTGGCGCCGGAATTAAATGGGGTGTGGAGATTCCTCAAACAAAAAATGGTGATGTTGTAGCAATTCTCGGTCCCGGTATTAGGGGATTGTGTGCTGCGTTCGCAGCGCGCGAAGCAGGGGCAGGTTTCATAATGGTTACAGGACACGGAGCGAATGATCACGACCGTCTTCAAATGGCCATGGAGTTAGGTGCAGACTTAGTCGTAGATGTATCGGAGGAGAGTCCATCTCGAAAGTTGCGAGAGGCTACTGAGGGTCGTCTAGCAGATGTGGTTGTGGATGTGACTGCTAATTCGCCGAGCGCATTCGCTCAAGCTGTTCAGCTAGCGGCGGTTAACGCGACGATCGTGGTTGCAGGTATGAAAGGGGCGCGCGGAGTGCCCGATCTTCACACTGACGCGATCGTATGGAAAGAGCTGACGATAAAGGGGGCGTTAGGAGTTGACGCTCCGGTTTACCGCCAAGCCTTAGATATTCTTGCAACTAAACGTTTTCCATTTGATGTGCTGAGCCGTGAAGAAGTGCCGCTAGAAGAAGCGGGTGGGCTTTTGAGTCGAATGGCAGGCATAGATAAGGTCGCCGCACCAGTACATGGAGTAATAGTCCCCAGCTAATTAAAAGTTGTTCCAAAAGATTTTTGTTATGCACACAAGCTAACGTTTCGATATCAAGTAAAGCGGGGAATTGATGACCGATCCTGAACGCACTTCTGACTTACATGCTCGTGCTGAAAAAATTAGGCGAGATATGGGTGGGGCAGAAAAAATTGCTCGTATGCACGAAGAGGGCGATCGGACTGTGCGCCAACACATAGAAGGATTTCTTGATACTGGGACTTTTCGCGAAATAGGAACATTCAGCCGTTCTCTTCGAGTTGAAGACCGAGACCATACGCCTGGCGATGGAAAGATTGGTGGTCACGGCAACGTCGAGAACAGACCAGTTACTGTCTTCGGCGATGACATAAGTGTTCTCAGAGCTTCGTCATCAATTGTTGGAACACGAAAAGAACACCGTCTTTATGAGCGGTCACTCGCAATGGGGATACCGATCGTTCATTTTGGCGAAACCGGGGGAGCTCGTATCCCCGACATTATGGGTTCGGAAGGAATAAGTGAGCCTGGTGGCCTTTTCGAATTGGCGAAGCGACGCCACCGGGTGCCCATGGCCACAATGATTACGGGCCAATCGTTTGGTGGCTCTTCGTTCCTTTCTGCCTTATCTGACTATGTGGTTATGGTTAGGGGTTCCTGTCTCGCTGTTACTTCGCCGAAAGTTTTCGAAGTAGCGACTGGTGAAATTATTTCGTTTGAAGATGTCGGTGGAGTGGATGTGCATGCTCGAAAGACCGGCCAGATTGATCTTGGCGTTGATAATGATGAAGATGGGTACGCAGCGATTCGTAAATGGCTTTCGTATCTACCAGGTAATGCTTGGGAAGTCGCTCCGCGAAATGAACCAAAAGGAAATCTTGAATTTGATGCAAAAATAGCTGATCTGGTTCCTGAAAAGAGAACGCGCGGATATGACATGCGCTTGCTCGTAGAACAAATTGTCGATCCGGACTCCTTGCTAGAAATTCAGCCTTTGTATGCGCGAAACGTTGTGTGTGGGTTGGCTCGAATAAACGGTTTTTCGGTTGGTGTTATAGCTAATAATCCTATGTTTCAGGCCGGGACCTTAGATCCTCAGGCGTGTCACAAAATAATTCGACTAGCAACAGTCTGTGATTCGTATAACATTCCGATGGTTTTTTTAGTTGATGTTCCCGGGTTTATGGTTGGGGAACGAGTAGAGCATGAGTTAATGCTTCACTGGGGTATGCGAATGATGCACGCTCTACAAAATGCTTCAACGCCGACTCTGACGGTATGTATTCGTAAAGCTTTTGGATTGGCATGGCAAGCAATGAATGGTTCTCAAATGCCAGCGCATGGTGTTTATTCCTGGCCTGGCGCAGAAATTGGCTTTATGGATCCGGAGGTCGGAGTAAATGTTGCGTTTGGGTCAAAGTTGTCGAAGATTATTGATCCAGATGAACGTGAAGCTGAACGAGTTCGCTTAGTTAACGAAGTTGGCGAGTCAACAGACCCCTACGAAGCTGCTGGGACAATGAGAATTGATGAAATGATTGATCCAGGAACTACTCGAATTGTGTTAGCTAATGACTTGGAGATGCTCGCCAATAGACCAGTTCCTAAGCCCGAAGATCGACCGCTTAGTTATTGGCCGACTTGTTAATGTTAAAAAATTTACATATCGAAGGGTGGCGATGATGCGGGCAGCAGTAATGCGGAATAAGAAAATTATTGTAACGGAGGTGGCTGATCTGTCTCCGGGTCAAGGCGAGGCTCTTGTGAAAACTTTGGCATGTGGCATTTGTGGAAGTGATCTTCATGCAGTGCACCACGGAGAAGCAATGGTAGAAGCACAGAGAGAGTCTGGTGGTCCTTTAGTTTATGACACTTCACGAGATGTTGTTTTGGGGCATGAATTCAGCGCAGAGATTTTAGAGCTCGGGCCAGGAGCACCCACTCATTTAAAAACTGGAGATTTAGTTTGTTCGTATCCAGCACTTATGAGCGGTGGCGGGGCGAAAGCCATCGGTTTCTCCAACGATATTCCTGGTGGCTACGCCGAAAATATGTTACTTACTTCGTCTCTATTACTTCAAATTCCTAATGGGCTTTCTGCTGAACTAGCTGCATTGACCGAACCGATGGCTGTTGGCCGTCATGCAGTTGAAAAGGCTGCGGGCTCGCTTGGCGGTAGCTGTCTCGTCATTGGCTGTGGACCTGTTGGTCTTGCAGTAATTGCTGCTCTGAAGCAAAAAGGCTGTGGTCCAATAGTAGCAAGTGATTTTTCGCCGAAACGTCGCCAACTAGCTGAAATGCTCGGCGCAGACGAGGTCATAAATCCGGCTGATCTATCTCCGTATGATTCATGGCGAGCGATTTCTACTTCAGCCAAGAAGACCATCGATAAATCTTCTTCTCATGATGGCTTACGTTCAAAGGCGGGAGGAATCATCTTCGAATGTGTGGGTCTGCCGGGTGTCATAGAAGAAGTAATGACTGGCGCTATGAGAGGCACAAGTGTTGTGGTTGTCGGAGTCTGCATGCAACAAGACAGCTTCCACCCGATGATAGCAATTGGGAAAGAGCTCAATTTGCAGTTTGTTTTAGGTTATTCGGCCAACGAGTTTCGAGATACGTTACGGGCCATAGCCGAAGGCGAGTTAAACGTGGGAAACCTGATTACTGGCAAAGTAGGACTTAATGGAATCGCTCAAGCCTTCGATGACTTAGCTGATCCAGAATTACATGCCAAAGTTATTGTTGAGCCCTGGCGCTAGCCGATGTCCAGGATCCATGGATCCTTTGGTAAGTCTTGGGAGCGAAACTCTTTTGGAATATCGTAGAGCTCATTTATCTGGCCGATAGTTGGAAGATTTAGGCTTTCTAAAAGCATGTTCGTGATATCTAGAGGTTTCAGACCGAGATTCATTTGTTCTGATAACGTTATCGCTCCATCTCGTTTAGTTAATCGTTTCGAAGATGGTCCTAGTACTAAAGGAACGTGCGCGTATCGTGGCTGATTCAGACCAAGAAGCGAGCAGAGAAATATTTGGCGTGGAGTAGAAGACAATAGGTCATTTCCACGTACTACTTCCTGAATGTTTTGAAGATGATCGTCGACGATCACAGTCAAGTTGTATGCAGGCATGCCATCGCTGCGCTGTAAAACAAAGTCATCTACAGTGCCGACATAACGGCCTGTTTGCCTATCTAAAAAATCTACCTGTTCATGGTTGCTAGCTAATCGAACCGACGGCGGCTTACCAGAATTGACGTATTCTTTAATTTTTTTTTGACTGAGACGACGGCATGTTCCTGGATAAGCATCTTCAGGTAAAAGACCATGCGGTGCTTCTAGAGCATCGCGGATTTCGCGTCTACTGCACCAGCATCGATAAGTTAGGCCTCGTTGTTTTAAGTCATTTAACGAATCTAAATAGTAGTCGAGACGGTCACTTTGCTTAATCGGTTCATTGTCCCAGTCAATACCGATCAGAGCTACGTCAGTGAGTTGACTATTGCAAAAAGTTGGTTTCGAAGCATCGCCGAGATCTTCAAAGCGCCAAAAAAAATTACCGTTTTGTGATCTTGCGAATAGCCAGGCCAGGAGGGCAGTCCGAAGGTTCCCAAGATGCAGGTGTCCTGTCGGGCTGGGTGCCCAGCGACCATTAGCTTCTCGCAACCTCGATGCCATTAACTCTCTGCAAGGACCTTGATGGCTGATAGGCACTTTCGCATATTAGATAAATGCTCTTCTTGTCGGCGACTTATAATAAGTTCTTCTTTGTCAGGCATTGACTCGATAGCAGGGGTAAGTCCCGAAGCACCAGGGCCAAGCCGCAGAGTATGACGGAGGCGGCTTCGTTTTCCATGAAGCTCGTCTATTTCCCACCGCCAACGTGCACCGGCTGTTTCTTCGTTGTCGCCAACTGCCCAGCCAAAGAGCACATTATCTTCTAATTCGGTAATCGTAGAAGTGGTTTGCCACTCGCCGATCTGTTTGTGTTTATTGGTACCTATGAATTTGGCTCCTAGCTCCGGTTTGGTGTACCCCGATGCCCATTCTGCGCCTTGGAACTCTTCGGAATACTCTGCACTGACGTTAATGTCGGAAATGAATTTCCAAACAATTTCAGGTGGCGCATCTATTTCGATTTCACAAATGGCTCCGGGACCTTCGCTGACTTTTCGTGGCGATTTATCATCTCGCTTTTCCCACGTGCGACCCCAAGAATCATAGTAAGTCACCTCTGCTGCTCGGCGTTTTGGAACGGAGTTGAAAGCTGTTCCTTTGCTATAGGCCAATGGCAGCATTGCTACTGGAGTTACTCCAATCGGAATATCTAGAATCTCTCGGATCTCATCTTCCGCACTCAAAATTGCTGTTGTCCAAGCCGTAGCAAGTCCCCTTGCTCGAGCTGCTAAACAGAAACTCCAAGCTGATTGAAGTACCGAATCAAACAATCCCGGTTTCTTGCTGTCATCATGACGCCCCCAAATGCAGGGAATAATAAGAGCTGGAACGTTGGGTATGTTTTCTGCCAAGTGTGCCGCCGAGTTCATGATAGATCGATTTCGATGATCTGTTCCGGCAAGTTTATCTCTTGCCGAAACCATCCAATGGCCAGCACTTTCATAGTAGAGCTCAGCCAGTTTGGTTTTGACCTTGGGGTCACGGATTACTAGCCAACGTCTACTTGACTGATTCCCGCCACCTGGCCCTTGCTCTGCTAGATCAATACAGTCAAGAATCGTTTCGTTGTCAACATGCCGATCGAAATCAAGTCGGAGTCTTACGGAGCGTGTAGTTGATAGGACTCCATCGATGGAAGCGAGGTCTGCATCGGCAGCGTCATATCGTTGAGGGATATTTTGATTTATGGAAGGAACAGCCATTCCAACATTTAAGCCGCTTTGTTGGGTAAAAGCGCCCTAATGTGTGTTTCGTGAGCCAACGACAAAATTTTCTAAATTCACGATTGCAAGGCTTCGGCGCAACAATTTTTGCGGAAATGTCTGCTCTAGCAGAACAAACACAATCAGTGAATTTAGGGCAAGGATTTCCAGATACGGATGGTCCTACAGAAGTTGCTGAAGCGGCGGTAGCAGCTATACGCGATGGTCGAGGTAATCAATATCCGCCTGGTCTTGGTGTTCCTGAGCTACGCAAAGCAATCGCCGAACATCAGGATCGTTTCTATAGTTTGAAATTTAATCCTGACACAGAAATTCTAGTTACAGCTGGGGCAAGTGAAGCTCTGGCTGCATCAGTTTTAGCTTTGTGTGAAACTGGTGATGAGGTAGTTACTTTTGAGCCCTGGTATGACATCTACGGTGCCAATATTGCAATGGCCGGAGCGGTTAAAAAAGTGGTGACGCTTCGCCCTCCGAATTATGGTTTTGATCAGCAAGAGTTTTTGGCTGCGATTACGCCAAAAACTAGAATGATTTTGCTTAACACTCCACACAATCCAACCGGAAAAGTTTTTATTCGAGAGGAACTAGAGTTCATTGCTCGTGTGGCAGTGGAACATGACTTAATAGTTGTGACTGATGAGGTGTACGAGCATCTAGTGTTCGACGGAGAACACATTGCCATGGCGTCATTGCCTGGAATGCGTGAAAGAACAATAACTATTTCTTCCGGAGGGAAAACGTTTTCATTTACAGGATGGAAAATAGGATGGGCTGTTGCGCCGCCGGAGTTATTGACTGCGGTTAGAACTGCTAAACAGTTTTTAACTTACGTCAGCGGCGGCCCATTTCAATACGCCATAGCGGTAGGCCTTGGTCTTGACGATAGTTACTTTCAAGAGTTGGCTAATGATATGCGAAAGAAAAGAGATTTTTTATCCGAAGGACTTAAAGCAGCCGGTCTAGAAGTTTTTGATTCACAAGGTACGTATTTCGTTACAACCGATGTCAGATCAGTCGGTTATGACGATGGTCTTGATTTTTGTTGGAAATTACCAGAAAAAGTTGGAGTGGTGGCTGTCCCAAATGTTGTGTTCTATGACAACAAAAGCGAAGGAAGATCATTAGTACGTTTTACTTTTTGTAAAAGCATGGACGTTCTAAGCGAGGCTGTTGACCGCATGCATGGTTTGCGATGAGACTTGCATGCATACAACATGACCTTGTCTGGAAAGACCCTAAGCCTAACTTTCAGTTAATAACGCCAGAAATGGAGTGCGACGTTGAAGCAAAATCTCAGTTAGTGGTGCAGAGTGAGTTGGTCTTAATTGCATAGTTGGTGACCCTTGGAGTGAAGCGATAGCTTCCTGCTCGGTAGGCCCAGACATACTTGTCGCAGATATTGAGAGTAGTTTTGTGACTGAGACACGAACGAGTTTCCCGGTTATTCAAGATCGACGCCGAATTTTTTAACAGATAGGAAGTTGTATGAGTTTTGTTGAAATGCGAACTTATGATTTAAAGGTTGGCTCTGCTGGCCAGTACGGAGAGCTTTATCGCAATGAAGGTTATGCGATTCAAAGTGGTCACCTTGGCGAGCCCGTTGGTTACTACGTCACTGAAGTTGGTGAATTGAACCAAATAATTCACATGTGGAAATATGAGGGTTTTGAAGAGCGAACAGAAAAAAGAACTGCGTTGTTCGCCGACCCAGCTTGGCTGGCGTATGTAGCGAAAGTTGGCCCGATGGTGCTCAAACAGAAAAACATGTTTCTTTTTGATGTTCTAAGTTGAGAGTGTGTACCAAACGAAAGTGAATCCTTATGTCTAACGAACTTATGAACAAGTGGAGTGAGAGTATAGAAACCCTCGGGACTTGGCTTTCTATTCCTAACTCGCATTCAGCCGAAGCATTGTCCAGGATAGGATTTGATTACGTTTGCGTGGACATGCAGCACGGAGTTGCGGACTACCAGATAGCTACGACAATGATCCAAGCAATCGAATTGGGTGGTCAGGGAACACCTATATGTCGAGTTCCGTGGAACGAGCCGGGAATAATCGGCCGAATGCTTGATGCAGGTGCTCGAGGAATTATTATTCCTATGGTGAATTCTGTGGACGAAGCTAAATCAGCTGTTAACGCCGTTAAGTACCCGCCGCTTGGGGCACGAAGCTACGGACCGATATTGATTGGGGCGCGAGCAGCTGACCGTGGAGAAAATTACTTCGAAGTTGCTAATAGCCAAACAGCATGTATCCCGATGATAGAAACGCGACAAGCTGTAGAATCCATCGATGATATTCTCGAAGTTGAGGGTGTTGATGCGATATACGTCGGGCCGGCGGACCTATCAATTAGTTATGGTTTTAGTAACGCATATAGCGATGACAATGCAGGATATAAGGAAGTTCTAGAGCATATTGCTGAACGCTGCGCTGCTCATGGCAAGGTAGCAGGGATTCATTCGACGTCAGGATTAGCAGCTAATCGCAGAGAAAAAGGATTCTCTATGCAAACTATTTCTGGTGACATGGTGGCATTAGGAAAAGGAAGCCGAAATGATTTAAAAGCTGCAAGGAGTGGTGGTGAAGGCGACGGTGACTCAAAAATTTATTGAACCGGAGTTCTTTGCGAACTATTAGCTAGAAAGAATTTCTTCAACTATTTCTTGAACGGCCAGAGCTTCATCAAAAGAAGCAATCAGACTAGTTTCGCCCTCGACCATGAGTGCAAGTTGGTCGAGTTGCTCTACATATGCGTTCATGCCTAGCTTGGCTCGGTCGGTTCCTAGTAAATCTCTCCAGTCACCGTCTTCGCATACTTGCAGCCGGTACCAATCCCAAATCCGAACAGCGCTGTTAGTTCCTCTTATCGTTAAATTGACGATATCTGGACCCGCGCCTCCGCTAGTCCCCTTTATAGCTAAAGGTTTCCCTCCTGAATCTAGCGACGCTAGAAGATCTGTCTCAGCCAACTTGCCTTCAGGTCCATCGGGATACGAGATTAAAACGTCATTCACTGAAGTGGCACCAAGAGATCGATTGATAATGAAGAGAAAATGAGATACGACTTCACGAACCCAACCACCTTGATCGCGATCGCGAAGCCACTGAGCATTTATATGCCAGGGTCTAGGCCACTCTCGAAAATGTAAATCTAAGTCACATCGTATTATTTTCCCAAATTCAGGTTGACCTACTATTTCAGACATTTTTGTAGCTGATGGCGCAGCGCTAAATACAAAATTAACCCCGGCCGGAGTTCCGGCTTTATTCACTAACGCCACCAATTCACGACTTTGAGTAATATCAATACCGAGTGGCTTTTCGCAGAAAATAGCTGAATTTGCCGCAACGCACTTTCGTACGTACTCGTCATGGAAAAGTGGAGGTACCGCTATATAAACCACATCAGCTGCTTCGATGACTGCAGAGGCGCTTTCTGTAATGCGAACTTCTTTTTCATTGGCTTTGCAGGCTGCTGAGTCAGGATCCCACGCTGCTACCAAATCAAAACTTTCATGCAAGTTGAACTGCTCGACAAACCTTGATCCAACCGTTCCTAGTCCGATTATACCGGCAGAGTGTTTCATAACTAAGAGTCTTTCAGGGTCGATGTGCGATCTACAATTACAAACCAAACTCCAGCTAATATAACCAGAAAACTAGCCACATATAAAGCAACAGACATTGATGCCATCTCGCTTATTAAGCCTAGCCCAGGAGGCGCCAACACAAATCCAAGATCTCCTGCAGATCGGTAAATACCAATTCCTAAACCCCTTAAATGTTCAGGGAAAAGTTCCGCTATATAAGCAGCTGGAGCAGGCCCTGCGGTTCCAGTTCCTAAGGTCATAATTATGTTGCCAACAACGAACCAGGTCGGTGAAGATCCGATTGCGATTAAGAAAGCTCCTAGCCCAGCAGCTAATCCGGAGAACAGAATTACTTGACGTTTGCCGATATTCTCAACTGCCCAAGTAGCGGGCCAAAGCGTTATTAGCGTCATCATTCCGGTAATGGTGAAAACGATGCCTATCTCCCCGGGGCCCCAACCGAAAGAATTATTTGCGTATAAGGGAACCAAGGTTGCACGTGTGCCAGCACGGGTCATAAATATTGTGCTGGTGACTAAGGCGATAGCTACAAATTGTCTACTGAAAACTATTTTCTGTATCTCTCCGTCCTTAAGGCTTAATCGGGTCAGATCTTTGGGCGCTGCTGTTTTTCGTGTTTCAGGTAACCTCCATATGGCGTAAATAGAAGTCAGAATCGACATAGCTCCAACTAAATAAAACGGTGAGGCGAGACCATACCGTTCAGCAACTATTCCGCCGATACCTGGACCCAATGCGATCCCGACGCTGAGTGCCCATTGGTTAGTCGCTATGTACCGAGCTCTTTTGTCTGGCGGTGCGATATCGATTAAGTAAATTAGCGCTCCGCTCATGTAGAAAGCTGAGCCCGCACCCGCAACAAAACGCCATGCGAGCAAAGATAAAATGCTGTCTGCCCAACCGGACCCAAACATCCCGATTGCAGTGATCGCTGGGCCACCGACGAGTAGCATCTTCCGACCGAAACGATCAGCAAGCAACCCGGCAGGAATGTTTAAGATAAGCCGAGCAAACGCAAAGATAGTAAGAGTTAGCCCGACGACTGTTGCGCTAGCACCAAAGTTGGCTGCATAGATAGGTAGGACTGGTCCGACTACGCCTTGACCGGCCATGACAAGAAAAGTTGCGCAACAAAGAACCACTAATTTTTCTGAGCGGTGAGGCTGCTCACCTGGTTCATCCATCTTCTCTTGTTATCAGCAACTGAACAAGTATTCAGTTCTGAAGGCGAAGATCGATGGATCTTACTACGATGGGTGAAAGGCAATAGGAGTGTTCCATGCAGGTTGACCATCCAATTATCTCAGCAGATTCGCACATAGCTGAAGCCCCCAATACCTATACGGATTACATCGATCCGAAATGGCGTGATGTAGCTCCCCATGTTGTCGAGACCGAAGATAAAGGCGACTTGTACGTTATTGATGGAATGAAACGATCAATCAACATGGGTTTGATAGCAGCTGCAGGTCAAGCTCCTGAGGATCTGAACCCAAAAGCGAAATGGCACGAGCTTCCTAGAAGTAGTTGGGATTCCGACTACAGAATTGCTGATCAAAATAAAGACGGAGTATCTGCAGAAGTTATTTACCCATCAGTCGGAATGGTTCTGTGCAACCATCCTGATGAGGATTACAAACAAGCAACAATGGATGCATACAATCGTTGGATTAGCGATTACTGCTCGGTTGATACAAACCGATTATTGGGTATAGGACAAACGCCACTTCGTTCAGTAGCCGAAGGTATTTCAGATCTTGAAAGAATGAAAAATGCAGGGTTGCGCGGTGTGATGATGCCAGGTAATCCTTGCACTGAGTTTGATTATGATGACCCTCAATGGGACCCCTTTTGGCAAGCAGCGACTGATTTGAAAATGCCTGTTTCTTGGCACATCCTTACAACTCGAGAGTCAGGTAAACCTAGAGGCCCAAAGGCTAATTCCTTTATGACTATTATCCGGGCTAATCAAGACATCATGGGAACCCTTGTTTTCGGTGGAGTTTTTGAACGAAACCCTGGTCTTAAAGTTGTCTGTGTGGAAGCAGATGCAGGATGGGTCCCTCACTACATGTACAGAATGGACCATGCATATAACAGGCATCGATTTTGGCTGCCGCCGGGACAAGAGCTGTCTAAATTACCCAGTGAGTATTTTAGCGAGCATATCTACACCACATTTCAGGATGATTGGGTTGCCTTTAAAATGGTTAACGATGTCAATCACAAAAGACTTCTATGGGCGAATGATTTTCCACATAGCGATAGCACCTGGCCCTGGAGCCAAGATCTTCTGGACAAACATGCAGCTGACCTTTCAGCTGAGCAACGTATAGATATTTTGTGTAACAACGTTGCCGAGCTTTACGATATCGATGTTTCCACTCTCCCTATTGGCGGAGACGAGCTTGTATCGGCTGCTACATAGTTAGTTAGTTCGAACTAGCGGTTGCGGCATGTGTCACAAGAAAATGAAGTTGCAAAAGGCTAATAGGGGATAAAATCATTCAATGGAAATAGTTTCATCTCGCCTCAATGTAAGCGATTTTTGTGCTGCTCAAGAGATCTATCACGCTAACGGTTGGACTGATGGGCTTCCGGTTATTCCTCCAACTAAAGCGCTGGTTGAAGATTGTCTTAACTGGGCAATGTTATCTTCTGAACATATAGTCGGTATTGAACCAGTGCGAGAGAGAGCTATAACTGCAGAAAAATTGGCGATTAACTCAGTCATGGCCGGCTGTTTGCCGATGCATTTCCCATTAGTTGTCACAGCAATGACAGCGATGTTGCATAAAGATTTCCTACTTCACGGGGCAACGGCATCGACCGGCGGGTCAGCAGTATTACTGATTGTTAATGGGCCAATCCGCCGTGAGCTTGGAATGACAACGGAGTTTAATGTTTTGGGTAACAGCGATCGAGCATCTGCAACGGTTGGCCGAAGCATCCGGTTAGCTTTAATAAATCTCCTAAATGTTCGACCCGGAGAAATTGATCGTTCAACCCTTGGCCATCCGGGTAAATTTAGTTATTGCTTAGCTGAAGACGAAGAGAATTCTTATTGGGAGTCATTAGCCTCTGAACGGCTGGGCGACTCAAATGTATCTGCCGTTACAGCGATGGCAGCTATGGCCCCTCGGCAGGTGATGAATGAATGGACTACAGATCCAAGAGAACTCTGCGAGACCTTTTCCGCAGAGATTAGGTCGAACCAATTAAATTACTCGATTTGGCCAGGTAATTATGTGCTGATAATTCCGCCGCAACTCAGGTCACATTTCGAAACTTCAAAATGGACAAAGAGCGATATTAAAGAATGTGTTTTTGAACGTGCCCGAGTGCTTCGTGGAGAGTGGGCAAACGTGGGGAAAGGCTCGGTTGTGAAAGATCGCGCTGACCGTGAGTACCCTGCGTTAAACGAGCCAGATGACCTAATGATCGTTGCAGCCGGTGGCCCAGCTGGCGGTTTTGCTGCGATCATACCCCCTTGGTTAGGGTCTAAAAGTCGCGCATCGACCGCTGCTGTTGGTGCATGTGTCGATTGTGAGGTGTCGTAAGGATGGAGCTTCTAAACCCAAGCTATGAAGAAACAAAAATAAATCAGAAGCCAGCAGATCGACTGCTTGAACTACGCGGAAAAACAGTTGGTATTATTTCGAATGGTAAAGAAAATACTGCGCCATTTTTTGAATATTTATCTCAAATTTTAGAAAATAAATATGGCGTTCAAAAGGTAGTACAAAGGATTAAGAGCAACTACAGTGCTCCCGCTGAAGATGAGCTTATGGCAGAAATAGTTGGCTGGGATGCTGTGCTAAGCGGGGTGGGGGATTGAGGCAGCTGTTCGTCATGCAGTTTGCATGACGCTGTTGTAGCCGAGCGTTATGGAGTGCCGGCTATGAGCATTATGACTGATGCCTTCGCAGACGCAGCTGAGTTGATGGCGCGAGTTCAAGGCGTACCAGACCATCGATTCGCCGTCATAGAACATCCAATCGCAAGCGCTGACAACGCTGGGTTGCGAGAGCGAGCTGAACTCGCAGCGGCTGTTTTCGCAGAAGTAGTTTTGATCAGTTAGATATTTTCAAACCGGGCGTAATCGAGAGGCAAGGCAGTCGTTTTCTTTAGACTCTCCATTTCAAAAATAGTCCTGACGTCGTATAACGAAACGCGATTTATAAGCCGCTTGTAGAAACTGTCGTAGGTCCGAATATCGGGAACTATGACTCGAAGCATGTAGTCGATTTCGCCGGAGGTACGAATCGCTTCGATGATCTCAGGAAATTCTCCGATCGCCGTTTGAAAGTCTTGCAACCATAAGGCTGAGTGATCATTAGTCCTAATTTGAACTAGAGCATTGATTCCAAGATTAAGTAACTCAGGATCGAGTAATGCAACTCGGTTAATGATCACTCCTTCTTTGATTAAATTTTGAACTCTTCTCCAGCAGGGTGTCGCTGTTAGCCCAACCTGTTCCCCAAGTTCGCGTGCTGAGATAGAGACATCTGTTTGTAGGATATGCAGGATTTCCCGATCAATAAGGTCCACAATAAAATATTATATTAAGAAATTTGTAAATAATAGTAAAATATTGCTCAAAATAGGGTTAAGTCAATAAAAAAAACAAAACAACTTCGTACCATATCCTCTAATTTCGAAATTATGAAGATCCGAAATTATTTCACGGAGCACCCAGCGTCGATCGGTGAGTCTTATCGCCAGCATTTTCGCGTCGCTACGCTATACAGTGCGCAACTGTTTCTCGCTGCTGGTGCGTGCGCTGTGCACGCAGTAATTCCAAACTTATTTACAACGACTGCAAGTACAAAAATTACAGATTTGCATAATCAGATGGCTGAAGGTGGGAGAACTAAATTAAAAATATAGCTGATCTTCTGGAAGCGTAAGTCATATTTCTACTGGTAACTACCCAAAAAAAGCCTGACGGTGAGAGTATTAGCTCATGGAGCCGTTAGATGTCCTAAACAGAGATGATGGAACGAAGGTCTGCCCATGGGGAGAAGGCCATTCAGATTATGCCGATTACCATGACCAAGAGTGGGGTGTTCCAGAGTTCAACGACTTTCGACTTTACGAGAAGGTCTGTTTAGAAGGTTTCCAGGCAGGCTTATCATGGCTAACAATTCTCAGAAAGAGAGAAAATTTTCGAACAGCTTTTTTGAACTTTGATATCGAAAAAGTAGCCGGATTTACCGATACGGATGTAGTACGTCTGATGGAAGACGCTGGAATTGTTCGACATCGTGGCAAGATAGAAGCAACGATCGTCAACGCTCAGGGAGCTCTGCGGGTAATTGAAAGATATGGCAGTTTGTCTTCTTTTTTGTGGAGTTTTGAACCAGACAATGCGAAGACAAATGTTGTTAACGGTACTCAACTAAGTAGATCAGTTAGTGCGGAATCTACTGAAATGAGCAGAGCTTTAAAGAAATTAGGTTGGAAATTCGTTGGACCGACCACCTGTTATTCTTTGATGCAGGCAGATGGTATTGTCAATGATCACCTTCTCGATTGCTACCGATGGTCAGAAATAGAAAAGCTACGTAGCGTATTGTCACGACCATAATCCTGTTTAAAGCCTTTCCAAATCACAGCCCTTGTTGAAAATTCTAAATCTAAACAAACCAGGCAAAAAGATTTCAAAAGCGTATTATCTATAACGTGAATGTTGATGAAATAAATGAGGTCCCACTCCCATATGAAGGAGATCGCCAAGCATTTAGTGTCTGCTTTGGATGCGGAGCTCAAAACCAGCAAGGACTTCGATTAAAGTTTTCTCAATACTTAGACGGGACGATCGAAACTAAGCACAGCGTAGCGTTTCATCATTGCGGCCTCGAGACCGTGGTGCATGGCGGTATCCAAGCAACAATCTTAGACGAAGTAATGGGTGTGGCGGCTCAGACGTCTATCCAAAGCTCGAGCTCTGATGCGGCATGCGTTACGGCAGAAATGCATCTCACATACAGGCGACCTGTACCTATGTCTCTCGAAGTGGTAGCGCGAGCTAAAGTTCTCGAAATTGAGGGCAGGGATATTCATGTTTCAGGAGCTATCTATGGTGTAGATGGTGCGGAATTAACGTCAGCAGTATCTCGCTGGAGACAGCTGCGATCTTAAAGACCTTCAATAATTGTTAACTTGACGGATCCCTAATTCTGTAACTAGATGAGTCATCGGAATGTCGTGAGATTCAGAAGGCAGTTGTTCGAAAGTATGGTCTTCGGTGGTTACGCCGATAACGAGACAGCTGGGGTTTAGCTTTGGGAGTAGCCGATCATAATATCCTGAACCATGACCGAGTCGATTCCCAAAGTTATCGAATGCAATACCAGGGACCAGACTGACAGTGATTTTGTCTAGTTCAACTTTTTCTGCGTTCTCTTTTGGTTGTAAGAATCCAAATCGATGAACTTCAGTCATATTGGTAGCGGGGTGCACTGTTAGGGAACCAACTTCTGGGGTTCGAGTAACAGCGAAGTTGCTCCAACCTAATGCATCGGCGAGAGGGTCCAAAGGAATCTCAATTCCGAATGCTCTATAAAAAAGGAAAGTTCCGGGTGTTGTTTCCAGAAATTTTTTAAGGTGTTGAACTATGGTATTTTCTGAATTTTCTGATCGTGAGTATTGCATAGAACGTAAAAATATTCGCCAGTCAGATTTACTAGAAAGGTGAGTGAGTGGTGACAAGTTAACCCCCGCTCACATTTACCTCAGCGTCAGGGCTTAGCTTTACCTCAGCGTCAGGGTCTTGAAGCCAACCATCTGGCAAAGAGACTTTACGAGGTCCTCCGGTGTGGCTTCGTTTAACACGAACTCCTTCTGAGGGGAGTACTTGATCAAAGTCAAACTTATTGGTAACCGCTTGCAGTTCATCTTTGGAAGAAACGGCGTGGAGGAGACGCCTAGTTTCTCTACCAACTGGATATCCAGCAACGTACCAGCCGGCATGTTTTCGAAATCTGCGAACAATGCTTTCCTCAGGATCTTCAAAATAAAAGTTTATGAGCTTATCTAGATGCGTCAGCATGGTCTTGGCTACGAGACCTAATGTAGGTCTGGTATAAGACGGCTCGCGTCCGCTTAGCACAGACACTAAGTCGTTGAAAAGCCAAGGGCGGCCTAAACAACCTCGACCAATCTCAATCCCTGCAGCACCCGTATGTCTAAGCATTCGTAATGCATCCCAAGGTTCCCAAATATCACCATTTCCGAAAACTGGAATATCGATGTGCTCAACCAAAAGCCGAATAGCATCCCAGTCGGCATGGTCAGAATAAAGATCGTAAGCAGTTCGTGCGTGAAGGGTAACGCCGACGCATCCCGCATCTTCAGCTATTTTTCCACTATCGAGAAAAGTAAGATGATTATCATCGATACCTTTGCGAAACTTGATCGTGACAGGGACATCCTCAGCTGCGTCGACAGCTGCTTTCACAATGCTGTATAAGAGCCTTCGTTTGGCAGGGATTGCTGCCCCACCGCCATTGCGAGTTACTTTAGGAGCAGGGCATCCAAAGTTCATATCTAAATGATCAATATCGAGACGTTCTCGGAGTAATCGTACTGAGAGGGCGACATACTCGGGATCAGTTCCGTATAGCTGAATAGATTTAATGGGCTCATTTGCCCCAAATTCAGCAAGTCTCCAAGTCAGCGCATTTTCTTCCACGAGGGCACGGGCTGTGATCATCTGATTGACATATAGACCTGCACCCCAATCCAAGCAAAGAGAACGGAAAGGCCAATCAGTAACACCAGCCATGGGAGCAAGGACAACGGGTGTGTCTAAACGGATAGGGCCCAGATCTACAGGCTTGATTTCGTTTTCGGCTGCAACAGAAACCCCCTCGTTAAGAGGGCTTCGATAGGGACCCGTCATGGCGTCTCTCTGCCAGGAAGAAGTACTCCAAAATTGGAAAGAGTTTCGACAGTTTCAGTAAGAGGAAGCCCCACGACGTTAGTATAACTGCCGTTAATAGAGCGGACTAGGGTGCCGCCAAGGCCTTGGATCGCATATCCACCTGCTTTTCCTTGAAATTCAGCTGTTGATAAATACCAAGCAATTGTTGCCTGGTCTAACTCAACAAATTCCACGGCAGTAGTAACCAGCAAAGTCTCAACTCTAGTTTCCGACTTGATAGTAACGCCGGTGTGAACCTCATGAACTTTCCCTGATAGGCGCGTTAACATCTCACAAGCATCTTTCTCGTTAGATGGTTTTCCAAGAATATCTCCGTCGAGGGAAACACATGTATCCGCCGCCAAAATCACATCCATGTTCTTTGCAGTCTGGGTTGCTGCTTTCTCCGCAGATATTCGTTTCACATAAGCAACTGCTGACTCAAATTGGGAAACTGATTCATCAATGTTGGGATTGATTGCACAGAATTTAATTCCGAGAGATTGAAGTAGAGCTTTGCGGCGAGGGGAACTTGACGCAAGAGTCAAAAAAGGTTGCACAATTATAGTTTGGCCGGCTAAACGCTTTGATGCCAAGACAAGTAGCGGAAATTCATTCTTTTAAGGGTGGCGAAAATTGAGTAACGTTTCACCGGGCACCAATCACAGAGCAAAGTTGTGTTAGCCAGTTAAATTTAAGCTAATTGACGGGAATTTATTGGATCGTCGATAGGTAATGAGCTCGAAGCGGTACTGATTATGAGAAACTTTAGATGTTTCGCTTAATTTAAATAATGAAAATTTAGGTTGCATTATTTACTATTTCTTAGCTCTAGCTAAGCCTAATAGGAATCGAGTTTAATCTTAAATCTTATTTACGAAAACAGATTAGGTTTGACGAGGCAAAGAGCTGCACAATTCGTTACTGTTTGCCCAGTGGAATTTAACTTAGCTCGAATAATTGCAACTATTGCTGAAAAGCAACCTGACCGTGTTGCTCTGATGCATCGAGGAAACGAAACAAAATTTCCGACCTTGGTAGAACGATTCCGCCGTTTAGGTGGAGCTTTCGAAGCAGCAGGATATGGCTGTCGAGTTGAGCGGTCAAATTTGCAAGGCCATGAGAGTGGCCAAGATCATATTGCTTTGTACTTGAATAACGGTCCAGAATATTTAGAAGCGATGTTGGGTGCCTGGTCAGCTCGTGCAGCTACCTTCAATGTCAACCACCGGTACGTATCTGAAGAGCTCAAATATTTATTTGAGGATAGCCAAGCACGCGTGATCATAGTTCATTCGATGTATGCGCCTAATTTGCTAGAGGTTCTTCCTGGACTTTCTAATATTGAGTTAATAATACAAATCCCAGATGATTCCGGAAATGGGCTTATTCCAGGGGCGATAGATTACGAAACGTTTCTATCTTCTAGCGAGCCGCGCCAGCTCACTGATTGTTCACCCGATGACCTTTATGTTCTGTACACAGGTGGCACTACGGGAATGCCCAAAGGGGTCCTATGGAGGAACGCTGATTTTTTTGTTGGAGCTCTTGGGGGTTCTAATCGAAAAGAAGGTAGGGAGTATGAGTCATATGAGGAAATAGCTGAGGCAGCTTCGCGAGGGACACTGCGATGGATGACAAGTGCACCGTTTATGCATGGAGCGGCCCAGTGGATTGCCTTACAAGCCTTGTCAATGGGGCACACCGTGGTGCTTCCTGATGTGACTGACCGCTACGATGCAGCGAGTGTTTTGGAAGCTTGTCACCGTGATGCAGTCGAGTTTCTGCAAATTGTTGGTGACGCATTCGCTCGGCCGTTACTAGATGCCGTCGCGACCGGCGCGCCCATCCCAACAAATTTACGATCAATCATTAGCGGCGGCGCAGTTCTAAATGCTGGATTAAAGGCACAGTTGAAAACTACTTTTGAGGGAGTGACGATTCGAGATTCTATAGGTTCGAGCGAAACTGGCGTCCAAGGAAGCAACGTAAGCGGGAAAGGTCAAAAAGTTAGTACCGGCGATTTTGAACCAGCGCCAGGATCAACAGTTATTAGTGCTGACATGGATCAAAAATTGACTCCAGGAAGTAACGAAATTGGTTGGTTCGCTATGTCCGGGAGAGTCCCATTGGGATATTTCGGTGATGCGGTTAAGACATCAAAAACCTTTCCAGTGATAGAACAAGTGAGAATGTCAGTGCCAGGGGATAGAGCACGATTACTAGCCGATGGTCGGATTGAGGTCCTCGGGCGTGATTCAGTAACTATTAACTCGGGCGGAGAGAAAATTTTTGCTGAGGAAGTAGAAAATGCTATCAAAGTTCATGAAGCAGTATATGACGCAGTTGTTTGCGGTAGACCAAGCGAACGGTGGGGTAGCGAAGTAGTAGCGATTGTGCAGCTTGTAGAGAATGAAAGCATAGATAGTGAAGCTTTGATACAACACTGCGAAAATCACATTGCTCGTTACAAGTTACCTAAAGTTGTTAAGTTTGTAAGTGAGGTTTTGCGTAGCCCCGCAGGAAAGCCTGATTATCGTTGGGCGGCATCAGTTGCGATTGAAGGCAATACTTGAGCGATTTAGAAACTGAGCGTCGACGGCTTCAAAAACGCGTAGTACGTGTCTTACAGCTAGGCGTTATTCCGGGTGGACTGGCAATGACATCGGGTTATGCAGCAGCCGCCTTGCTTGGTAATGAGATAACCGGTAGCGAGACCAAGGGCGCATTGGCGGCGATGTGTTTGAGCCTTGGGGGAACGCTATTGGGTCTTCCTTTGGGAGTCATCATGGCGCGAAAAGGCCGCCGGGTGGGCCTCGGAATCGGATACCTCTCGGGAGTCCTGGGAGGATGCTTAGCTTCGGTAGCAGCTTTAACCGGCACGTACATATTATTAGTATTAGGAATGATCCTGATTGGGTCTGGGCAAGCATCTAACTTGGCTGCTCGTTATACCGGCGCCGATTTGGCAAGTGATCAAGACCGGGCTGAGAGTATGAGCCTTGTGATGTGGGCGAATACGGTTGGCTCGGTACTCGGTCCGACAATAGGGCTTGGTTTAACTTCACTCGGTTCGGAAAATTCGACGGCTCGATTTGCTTTGCCTTACATTTTCTCGACTGTCTTGTTTTCCGTAGCAGCATCCATAATTTTCAAATCATTAAAGCCAGATCCACTGCATATTGCAGCTAAATTTGGAGGGGTAAGCGATATTAAGCCCCCTAGTTTCTCGGCGCTTAAAAAACTTGTTTCCCATCCGACAGCTCGGCTCGGGTTGTTGGGCATGATGCTTTCTCAAGCAGTGATGGTCGGTGTTATGACTGTCACCCCGCTTCATATGAAAGATGGGGGGCAATCTACTACGTTCATCGGGCTAATGATTTCTCTACATATTGTTGGTATGTACGCTTTCTCTCCTCTGGTGGGCAAATTAACAGACCGCTTTGGCTGCGAAGTAATGATTGGACTTGGGGCCTTGATGTTGGCTCTGGGTGCGGAAGTAGCCAGCCACACCAGTGCACCTGACGCGATGGGCCACATTGTTGGACTCTTCTTAGTTGGGGTAGGGTGGAATTTCTGTATTGTCGCCGCAGGATCTTTAATAGTTAGTGCATTTGAACCTGATATTCGGGTTGCGACTCAGGCAAGCGCTGATGTTCTCATGACTGCCACTGGAGCGATCGCTGGTATTTCTTCAGGTTTGACAGTTGAACAGCGAAGTTTTCGTGATCTTGCTCATTGGGCAATGTTTGTTGGGTTAGCGTTAGCAGTTATAACTGCAAGTTCTGTTGTTCGCCGACACAAAGTAGTAAAAGACGATGAGGTTCCGGCTATCTGACTAGAGGGAAATAGAAATGAGTTTTCACCACGTTGCATACGCAACAAAAGATCTCGAAGCTACTCGCCACTTTTATGAGGATCTTTTTGGGTTTCCTTTAATCCACACTGAAGTTGTAGATAATGGTGATTCTTGGATGAAACATGTTTTCTTTGACTCCGGTAACGAGGAATGCATTGCTTTTTTTGCCTTCGAAAATATTGGCGAGCAAAGCCACTGGGCTTCAGATGTCAGCAGCACAGTCGGATTACCGGTTTGGGTCAATCATGTAGCCTTCAGGGCCTCGAAAGATCAACAAGACCGAACTCGAGCACGAATGGAAATAGAGGGAATTTCACCAACCATGGATATAGATCATGGCTGGTGTGCCTCGTTATATTACTTAGATCCGAACGGAGTGCTCGTTGAGCTCTGTCGAGACACTCCAGGAATCACTCGAGATGAGAAAACCGCTCGACGGTTGTTGAGCAGCCCGATTGGACAGAAAGAATAGAACGTTGACTGTTGCCCGCGAATTTATCGGATTAGAGTCACCAATAATTGGTCGCTCGGGCGCCGGAGGGCACCCATGTCAGGGCATCTATTATCAGCCCAGTGAACTGCAACCCAAGGTCGCTGTTATCGCTACTCATTATAATATTGACTTTAGTGAGCATTATCTAGCTGAATACTGTGCAGCGAGAGGACTTGGGTTCCTTGGATGGAACACCCGATTTCGAGGAGCTGAGCCTTACTTCTTGCTTGATCATGCGGTTGCTGAAATTGGTGTTGGGATCCGTTGGCTACGAGAGGTTAAAAAAGTAGAAAAAATAGTGTTGTTGGGAAACTCTGGTGGTGGGTCCTTGATGGCTGCGTATCAGTCGCAGGCAGTAGAGCCAAATTTAAAGCCTGAGTATGGCAGGAAGAACATCGTTGAGTCCGCTTACAACTTGTTGCCAGCTGACCTTTATGTATCGTTAACCGCCCACCCTGGGCGACCAAACGTTCTAACTAATTGGATGGATCCATCTATCTTAGATGAAAATGATCCGTTGAGTCTCGATGTAAGTTTAGATCCTTATTCGGAATCTAGAGAGATCCCATTCACGCCCTCTTTCATCACTTCGTATCGCAAAGGACAAAGGGCACGCAATGAACGTATAAGCCAATGGTGTAGAGATGAGATTGATCGACTGTCAGGACAAAGAGCCCACGATCGACTTTTTACGACAAGTCGTCTATGGGCAGACCTTAGAATGATCGATGGAAACATAGACCCAAGCGAGAGAGAAACGCCAAGTTGTTACTTAGGGGATCCGAGAAAAGCTAACTACGGTGTTTATGGGGTGGGCACGGTGAGCACCTGTCGAACCTGGCTTTCAATGTGGAGTCTAAGAGATTCTCAATGTAGCGCAGAGAGACATTTAGAACGGATTAAAGTTCCAGCGCTGGTGATTGATGCAGATCGAGATACGGGCGTGTACCCCAGCGATACAGCCGCCATTATCGAAGACTTAGCATCAGAGGACCTGACCGCAGTCACTTTCCATACTGACCATTACCTTTTGGATGGCAAGAAAACTAGAGACTCTGTGGCTGATCTACTTACTGATTGGATTAAATCTCGCTGCTAATCTTGGAAAAGACTATTTAACGCATGTGGCATAGACGAGGAGTCTGGCGAAGCTATGGCTGTGATCCGAGAAAGGTATGAAACCGAAATAAAATCATGAAGAATGGCTCCCGTGTCAGACATTGTTGGAAACTCTTTGAGAGGCGCATCTGCCCAAGTCATGTCAACCGTGTATAGATCAGGATCTGTTGGAACTTTTTGAAGCTCAATGCTGCTGATACCTCTAGGTGGCTCTTCTCCAAGTTCAGTAAATTTCCATCCTTTCATTTCCGAAATTTCTAGATTCGGTACGTTCAAATTCACTACAGGCGTATCTAGATGAATGTCAGAAGTCATAGCTTCAAAAACATGACCTGCAACCTGTGCAGCAGAATGCCATTTTTGGCCAACAATCGCGTCTGCCCAGGATTGATCTCCAGCTCCGAGTCCTCGAACACTTTGACTAACCGCCAACCCTGGGATACCTGCATTTCTGCCTGTTAAGGTGGCGCCAACTGTTCCCGAGTGGTAGACCGAGCGGCCGACATTAGCGCCGGGGTTGATTCCAGAAACGATGAAGTCTATTTCACCGAAAGTGCCTAATCGGGCAAACATTGCGCACAAAGCTGGAGGACCAGCGACCGTCCAAACTTCGTTAAGACCTTCGATTTTGCGACGTCTCACTTCAGGGGTGGTTAGATGTATCGGTCCTAGTGCAGCTCCTGCCCCGGAGTATTCACTGTCGGGAGCGACCACGATTACTTCACCGAACCCGCTCATGTGATGCGCTAGGACGTGCAGACCTTCAGAGTCGATTCCATCGTCATTCGTCACTAAAATCTTCACGCAATTAACTTAGCTGGTGCAAGTAAACAAGTGGTTGCTTGCAGCTAACTGAACGGAAATAGAAGCGTTTACTCAACGAGTCGGGCCGGGAAACCACCTTGCGATATTGGACTCCAACGTTCGACAGATAACTCAAGTAACACTTTGCCTTGTTTAACCATTGCTGATCTGTATTCTTCCCAGTCGGAGTGGTCGCCACTAATAACTTGAAAGTATTCGCAAAGTCCATCAAGGGCCGCAGGCAGATCGAGAACTTCAATATGTCCATCAACTTGAACCCATTCAGAGTTGAATTCTTCTCCCATCACACATATGGAAGCCTCTGGGTTACGCCTAGCGTTACTGACTTTCACTCGTTCTGGGTAGCTGGCAATTAGAATTTTGCCGCTGGCGCTAACCCCCATAGTGACTAATGACATCTGAGGTTTTTTGTCTCGTTTTTGAGTAGAGAGGATGCCTCTGTGGCGCGGTCGAATAAAATTAAGCAATTCGTCTCGCTCAACGCTCCGGTTGGTGGCAATATTTCGAGTCATGGGCACTCACAATATAACCAGTACGAACGCAGTGCGAATGCTGCACACTTCTGATGTCCATATCGGATATGTAAAAGGCCCAGGTCTCGAACACCGAGCCGTTTGCCAATGCGTCGCACATGCCCTAGCGATGACAGCGGTAACTCATAACGTTGATGTGATAATGGTCGCAGGTGACTTATTCGATCATGGTCGGCTTGAGAGCCAAGTTGTTTTAGAAACCTTAGAAATTTTAACTAAAACTGAAATACCTGTTGTAATTATTCCGGGTAATCATGATGTGCACGACCAGGCTTCACTGTGGGAGCGTTGCCATGAAGAAGTCTCTCGCTCCGGAGTTCTCTTGTTGCAAAACATAGAAGGATCTCAGCTTGAATTGCTAGGCGGGGATTTGACGATTTGGGGACGAGCGATGGCTGAACATGAGCCCGGTTATAGACCATTAAGCAACTCTCCGAAAAGACCGACCAGTGGTTGGTACGTGGTAGCAGGGCACGGACATTTGAACTTGACTAGTGATGATGCACATCGATCTTCGCCGATCACATATCAAGAGATTTTAGATACTGACGCAGATTATGTGGCGTTAGGTCATTGGCATGTGCTGACTGATGCTAGTCACGGCGGAGTGAAGGCCTGGTATCCCGGAGCGCCGATGGGTAAACCTGGTAACGGGTCAGCAAATTTAGTTGTTTTCGGTGAATCTGTTTCAGTCGAGTGTGTAGCGGTAAACCCGTCTGAGCAAGGTTGCTAAGGGCGTAAAGCTTTATTGCTCCTCGATTGTGGCAATCTTACTTGTCAAATGTTCATAATTTTCCATAAGTTTTGCAGCTTGCTTGCTTGTCTCTTCATGTTCTCTTGTCAGAGTCCGGAGAACTTCCGCATCCTCGTAGGTCTTTGGATCTGCAAGTTGTGTTTGAATTTCAGTTACTCTTTTCTCCACTTTTTCCCAATTCATTTCAACTCGATTGAGTTGTTTTTTCAGGTCCCTCGTTGCTTGGTGACGCTCATTTCTGTGTTCTGCAGCAGATCGACGTTCTTGTTTAACGGGAGCGGCTTTTGTTTTGCGCGAATTACTACTGTTGGACCTTGAGGGTGTATTCGATGAATTTCCTGGACGAAGTAGATCTTCTTCAACGCCTTGATGCCAAGTTGCCTGGCCATTACGAACAACAATAAGCGCGTCCGCCACATTTCTAATGAGGTGACGGTCGTGGGTAACGAGTAGAACAGTCCCGGGATAAACAGAAAGAGCATCTTCTAGGAGATCGCAGCTAGGTAAATCAAGATGATTTGTCGGTTCGTCTAAGATTAAAAGATTTACAGGGTTAGCCATCACTTCTGCGAGGGCGAGTCTGGTTCTTTCACCACCAGAAAGATCTGCGATTCTGCGATCAACCATTTCTCCACGAAAACCGAATCCGCCAAGAATGGTGCGAAGGTTGCGAGTGCCTGGATCACCAATTGATGACTTGAATTCACCGAGAACTGTATTATCTAAGTCCATCACTTCAGTGAGGTGCTGAGAAAAAGTTGCGTAGTCAACGTTGTTGCCTAATTCGACTTTTCCGTTAGATGCAGAGAGTTCGCCGGTCAGTAGTTTTAATAGTGTTGTTTTTCCAGCACCGTTTGGGCCCACGAGAGCAATTTTGTTGCCTCTTTCAATGACGAAATTAAGATTGTCGAGTACAGCTTTTCCGCCGTAACCGACCGATGCATCTGTTATCTCTGCCACGATTCGCGAGGACCGCTGAGGCGCAGGAAACTCAAAACGTGCTCGGAGCTCTTTTTTTTCGGGGACCTTAATCCGATCAATTTTTTCAAGAGCTTTTACTCGACTCTGAACTTGTCTTGCCTTGGTTGCTTTGTATCGAAAGCGCTCAATAAACTTTTCTGTGTGCGCTAGTCGACGAGATTGCTGCGCAGCTGCGGCTTCTATCTGCGCTAGACGTTCTTCTCGAGCGATTACAAACTCAGCGAATCCACCGACGTATTCATGACTGCCGTCGCTATCGATTTCGATAACTCGATTAGCTACGTTGTCTATGAAGTCTCGGTCATGACTAACAAATAGTAGTGAACCATGCCAATCAGAAAGTTGATCTTCTAACCATGCCACGGAGTCGACGTCAAGATGGTTTGTAGGTTCGTCAAGAATCAGAATATCCGGGCGCGATAATAAAAGACGAGCGAGTGATACTCTCATGCGCCAACCGCCCGATAGTTCTCGGACCTGGCGGTCTGTGCTATCGCCGCTAAAACCTAAGCCGGCAAGAACGCGATGGGCTTCGGCTTCTATTGAGTAACCACCTAATTGCTGAAAGCGAGATTGAACTTCACCGTACTCAGCAAGAATTTGCTCATGGTCTGATGCATCCGGTGAACCTAGCTGAAGTTCCAATTTGCTGAGTTTGTTGGCAGCTTCATTTATTTGCTTGGCTCCTTCAAGCGTGACTGCAAGAATTGTCCCGTTAAGCTCATCGTCCAGTTCTTGAGGTAAGTACCCAATTGTCATTTCTTTTGGTCGGTGCACCTGACCGCTATCAGGTTCTCTACTTCCAATTAAGATTTCAATCAGCGTTGTTTTTCCTACACCGTTCCCGCCGACTAGAGCGATTCGGCGTCCATTTGACAGCTGAATGCTGACGTCGCGAAACAGTGTCCTAGGTTCATATTTTTTTGTCAGACCAGTGGCGGTTAGCACGTCTGAGAACCCTATCGGTGAGGACCGCTGGAGATACGTTCTGCTCGTGAGTTAGGCGCAACAATAAACGCGGCAGCAACCATGGCGCATACTGGAACTATTGACAATAGCGCGTTGAGTTGGCTGTAGGAGGCTGTCAGATTGAACCCGACGGCTATCACGAGTGGCCCCATAGCTGAAGCCCCCACACCAAATGCTGTAGCCACGCCTCTAATTGCTCCAATGTTGGCGGTACCAAACCATTTAGGGTAGAGAACTGATGTTAGTGCTCGAATTGAGCCACCATTAACCCCTAGAAGAAGAGAATACAAAGCTGCTGTAAATCCTGGGCTAACCCAGATATATGAGATGTGGGCAGCGGCTAGGGAAAGCTGACAGGTAATTAATAGAAATCGTGCCGATAATTTATCGGATAACGATGCCCAAATAAATCCCGCCCCGATGGTGCCTACAATTTGAGGAATAAAAATTGCTGCGGCCTGAGATGTAGTAAGTCCTGAAGAGGTCATCAAAGCGAAATGATGAAATGTTAATCCAGTTATCAGGAGAGATGAGACAACCATTACAAGGGTTAGAACCCAAAAAGCTGAGGTATGCAGAGCTTCAACAACTGTGTACTGCGGCTTTTTAAACCTCGAATCAGTATTAGAAGTTGCTCGACCATCTGGATGCTGACCGAGGCTTTCTGGACGGTCGGCCATAAAAATTGCTGTTGCTGGCACAATCAAAATAAAGACTACGGAACCGGCGATCGCCCAGGCCCAACGCCAGCCGACCGCCTCAATCAATGCAGTTAAAAGTATGGGTGCGGTGGCCATCATCCCGGCTGAAATAGTCATTGATATACCAAAAGCCAGACCACGGCGCTGGTCAAACCATAGAGCGATACTTGTTTGGCTAACCAGACTAAGTGCTCCTTGGCCGAGCATACGAATGCCTATGAATCCAAAAATTAAGCCAGTAAGATTTTGGACTAAACCCATGTGAACTACAGCAGCAGAAAACAAAGTGGCAATAATAATCATCGTGAACTTAACGCCTCGACGATCAATCCAACGGCCGATGGCTGGCATTGCCAATGATCCGGTGATGGTCCCTACAAGGTAGGCAGTAGAGACTGTTGTATCGGTAAGTCTTAAATCAGTTGTTATTTCATCTATGAAAGAGGAAACACCAATAGTTTGACCTGGCCCTGTAAGTGCTATGGCAACAGTGCTAAGAGCGAGGATCCACCAACCACGAAAAGCTGATTTTTCGGAGGCATTATTCACTGAGATGGATGCTTACGCTGCCCAACGGACCCGCATCTGTAGCCACCAGTTCGTTTGCTTGACTTTCGTTAATGCCAGTGCATGCGCCAGTAGTAACGATTGAACCTTGGGGTAGTTCGATACCGCGACCAGATAGATGGTTGCAAAGCCATGCGAGTGACTCAAAGGGATCACCAAGAACTTCTGCTCCGGTGCCGGAGCTAACTTCCGTGCCGTCAATCAAGGTAGAAATAGCTAGCCGGCTTAGATCACCAAGTTTATTTGTGGGAACTTCATCCCCGAGAATCAGACCAGCGTGGGCTACTCCATCAGCAACTAGAAGAGCAGGCGGAACAGCGAAATTAGTTTCGAAACGGGTACATACGAGTTCTATAGCAGGATATGCGGCTGAGACTATTTCACGAACTGATATAGCGTTCAGTGGCTTACCACCTGGCCGTAACGTAGTAGAAATTTTAAAAGCTATCTCAGACTCTATGCCTGGTTGATGGTGGAAGCCCGTTAGCTGAACAGTGGCACCAGAACTGAAAAGTGTCGTTGCAAAGACGGGGCCAGCGAGTGGGGTTTTAACACCTAGTTTTTGTTGCGATGTTGGCCCAGTAGCTCCTACTTTCCAACCAATCTGCGGAGAGGCTAAAAGTGAAATCAGCTGATCTTGGACAGCGTATGAGCTGCTAGCGGAGTCCGGTATAACAACGTCGTCTAGAGATAAACTCTGCATGGCCATTCTTGCATGGGCTAAGGCCACGGCTAAGGGAACACTCACTACACGCAAGGTACCTGTTAACTGGTCAATTTGGGCGACGAAACTGCTCTATTCGTCTTCGATCTTTTTTAGTTGGGCGACCTGACCCCTGGTCACGCTCACCATCTCTAGCACTAGAAATTTGCTTTGCTGATGCTATGACTTGAGGAGTTTTATCAACATAGGCAGCGCTTGCAATTGGCGCTCCAACTCTTTTTTCGAGGAGTAGAAGGACATCAAGTTTTCGCTCTTGCCCATGGAGACGTACCGATACCTCATCACTAATGTGTACGGGAGAAGAGGGTTTCGCAACCTCGCTGTTAATTCTGATTGCACCGGAAAGGCACGCATTCTTAGCGTTAGTTCGGGTTCGAAAAATGCGTGTGCACCATAACCATTTATCAACACGTTGGGTTGGAGATCCAGGATTGATGTGGGTATTCATTTCAAAAAATCACTGAACTTGAGGTGCAACATTAGTCATAAAGTTTTGCAGCGCTTCTAGTCGCCCTTGTATACCGCCGCTAGCTACCGGATCGAGAAGGATATGGCTTGCTCCAATTTCTTGTATCTGGCCTATCGTTTCAATCATCTGTGATTCGCTACCGCCGACACTTTTGTATGGTTCCATTTTCTCATTAGGGTCCAAAAATACTCGTAACGAGAGCTCGAGCTCATTTGGATCGCGCCCGATTGACTCACATTCTTTTTTAACTTCGTTCCATTCATCGGCAACTACGTCCAACGATTGGAAAGCAGCGTGGAACGCGTGGCCGTATCGTGCCGTTCGGCGAAATGCTGCTTTGCTGTGGCCGCCGACCCAAATTGGTACCGGTTTCTGAATTGGCTTTGGTTCAAAGTCGACCTTTGGAAATGAGTAGTACGTTCCCTCGAAAGAAGGTTCTTCTTCAGTGAATAACGCATTGAAAATTTGGAGTTGCTCATCAGATCGTGCACCACGGTTATCCCAAGGCATACCCAGAACTTCTGCTTCTTCACGATTCCATCCAACTCCTACACCGAGAACAAGACGACCATTCGAAAGGATATCCAGCGTTGCTAACTGCTTCGCTGTCGCAACTGGAGGTCGATAGGGCAAAATAAGAACCGTAAAACCGAGGCGAATATTTTCAGTGCAACCGGCAATGAAAAGTAACGTACCGATTGCATCGAGCCACGCTAACTCTGTCCCAGGGAAAGAACCGTCATCGCTATAAGGGTACTTTGAGTTGAATTCCGCCGGTAGGCAAACGTGATCGCTTACCCAACCTGAATGGACTCCTAGTCGCTCTGCTTCTTGAGCGAACTCGATTAGAGGTTCGCGTCCTGTGCTATGACCTAAATGCGGTAGATGAACACCAAATTCCATACAATTAAATCTAAACCGGTGAATACGACAGTGCCGACATAAGATCTGAACTTAATTAATTACTTCAGTATCTCTCTACTAATTCATGAGTCTTTTAGTAACCGGCGGTTGAATAAATAGCAGTTGTGACCTCTCGTAATTTGAGTATCTATTTTGGTCCACCATTTTCCTAATATGAGCATTAAAAAAAGATGTAGGAACGGGATCTGTGCTGCTGAATATGCAGTTGGAAAGGTTCCTAAGGACAAACGCTAAGCAGATTTTTCTGTTATCGAATGGTTCAGGAATTTAACTAAAAAAGTCCATATATTGCACTTTCTTTACGATCCCAAAAAGGATCTCTTAACTGGCTAATTGGGCACTAGGTTGCGAGTCGCTACACATGTCCGTGTATCAAAAAAAACATACCCTGAAGGGGAATAAATGAAGTCTAAAAGCGCAGTTTTGCGTTTGCTTGCCTTGTTCTTCGCGTTCGCAATGGTCGCTTCGGCCTGCGGCAGTGATGACGATTCGAGCAGTAGCTCAAGCTCAAGTGACTCAGAAACTGAGGCCGCTGAGAGCGAGTCAGAAGAAGATGATAGTTCAATCGGTGGCGGCCTCTCACAAGATGCTGTTGAAAACGCTGAAGCAAATGAAACAGTCCTTGCTGTTGACAAAGCTGATTTTGATACCGAGACCATTGAAGGGCTCATGGAATATTGGGCTGCGAACCGAGCAACCATTGCTGCTGATCTAACAGCAAAAATTGAAGCCGGTGAATATGGCGTAGGCGACGACAATATCCTTCGTGGCCCTGCAGGCTTCGAAATCGATATGAACACCTGCCCATCAGACTGGGATAACGCAAATGGTATTACCGATACTGAAATCAGAATCGGACACACTACCGCGCAATCAGGAAACCTTGCTGCTTACGGCAACTTAGGTTATGGCTGGGAAGCATATGCGAACTACTTGAACGATCAAGGCACCTTCGGTGATCGTGATGTAATCCTCGTTATGAAAGATGACGGCTATGTAGCTGCCCAAACCATTGAATTCATCGATGAGCTTATTGAATCAGAAAACGTATTCGCCATTAACACTTTGGGTTCCCCAAATACAATGGCTGTTTATGACAAGCTCAACGAAGAATGTGTACCACAGCCATTCGTAATGACCGGACATCCAGCTTGGGGCGATCCAGTTAATCACCCATGGACTAGTGGTTTACAGATGTCATACTCCACCGAAGCGATTCTCTGGGGTACCTGGATTAAAAATAACCTTGCTGACAGTCTTCCGGTAACGGTTGCTGGTCTAGTAATGGATAACGACTTCGGTCTTGCCTACGAGCTTGGCTTCGAAGCTTACACAGAAGCCAATCCTGACGTTGTTGCGAAATTCGTTCCGGTACGTCATGATCCAGCTGCACCAACCCTTACCAATGAGGTAACGACAATTGCTGCAGCTAAGCCTGACGTGTTCATTTCGATGACCGCTGGCAACCCTTGCTTGCTTGCGATCCAAGAAGTTGAAGCAGCTGGGATGCTGGAAACATTAGAAGCAGCCTTCACGCCTTCAGTATGTAAAGGTATAGCTGCTTATATGGCTCCTGCCGGCATGGCAGCAGACGGCTGGTGGATTGCTGGTGGTGGCTGGAAAGACACAACTGACGCAAACCATATTGATGAGCCTTACATCAAGTTCGTCAACGAAACTTTGACTGCAGCTGGTCTTGACAAGAGCGTAAGTCTTTATGGAACGGGCTTTGCTGAATATGGTTGGCCAAACATGGAAGTACTCCAGATCGCTCAAGAGCTACCTGGTGGACTGACACGAACCAACTACATTTTGTCACTTCGTTCTTTCTCGGGTGACCACCCATTCCTTCTTGATGGAATTAGTTTCGGTGCCAACGGTGCCGTAGATGCTTACTTCGTTGAAGGTTCAGACTTTAGTTTGTTCGACGCGGAAGCTCAGGCATGGAACATTGTTGGTGATCTTGTAGATGCCAACGGTGGATCACCTAACTGCGCATGGGACAAAGACAACGGCGGATGTCGCTGATAAGTATTTGATCAAGTAATTTTTAAAGATCATATATATGGAGACCGCCGAGCTTAGGTTCGGCGGTCTCTTCTATTTTTGGTGCTTGTTAGCACGTAAAATAAATAATTTTCGATAATGAAAACAATAGTTACAAAACTGAGAAAGCGAATCGTCCGGTTTTTTTTGGACGCTTTTTCTGAGTTTACTTAACGCTTACATGTCACTTTCTTTACGATTAGTAAATTTGATTACTGAATGTTTCTTTTTCTAGTAATTTCTCAATTGTCGACACTGTCCGTGTTTAAGACATTTAAATTCAAAAGGGGAATAATGAAATCAAGTAACGCATTTTTGCGTTTCCTTGCTCTTCTGTTCGCGTTTTCGATGGTCGCTGCTGCATGCGGTAGCGATAGCGATAGCGATAGCAGCTCGAGTGATGCAAGTAGCAGCTCATCTGAAGCGGCTGAAGCCGAAGAAGAAGAGGAAGATACCGGCGGAACACTTAGCCAGGACGCAATTGAAAAAGCAGTTTCTGGTGAAGGTGACGACGCCGAAGAAGAAGTTAGCGATTGTCCTGTAGACCGTTCGACCCTTGAAGGCATCTTCGCTGAAGCTGACTGTGGCCGTGACGAGATCATCGCAATGATCACTGAGAAGATGGAAGCCGGCGAATGGGGAGTTAACTCCGATAACCATTTGATCGGACCATCAGGCATGCAGGTTGATCTCAACGATTGCCCTGCTGACTGGAGCGACACAACTGGTTTAACTGACGATGAACTTCGTTTCGGACAGACCACAGTGCAATCAGGAAACCTTGCCGCTTATGGAAACCTAAGTGTTGGTATGCAAGTTTACTTTGATTATGTGAATTCCTTGGATGTTCTGAGTGGACGTGACATCGAATTCATTATTAAAGATGATGGTTATGTAGCTGCTCAAACAATTGAGTATGTAGACGAACTCATCGAATCAGAAAACGTATTCTTGCTGCAAGGCTTGGGTTCACCAAATGGTTTGGCTGTCTATGACAAGGTTAACGAAGAATGCATTCCGCATCCTTTCTACCTTTCAGGACACCCTGCCTGGGGCGATCCAGTTAATCACCCATGGACCACTAGTCGCCAGATGTCATACTCAACCGAAGCTATGCTTTGGGGCACCTGGATTAAAACCAACCTTGCCGACATACTTCCGGTAACTGTTGCTGGTCTAGTAATGGACAACGACTTCGGTCTTGCCTACGAAATGGGCTTTGAGGCATACGCAGAAAATAACCCAGACGTTGTGTCTGAGTACCTGCCGGTTCGTCATGACCCTGCAGCTCCTACTCTTACCAATGAGGTAACTACTATCTCTGCGTTTGATCCAGATGTGTTCATTTCGATGACAGCTGGTAACCCATGCTTGTTGGCAATCCAAGAAGTAGAATCTTCTGGTCTCCGTGACCGGATAGAGGCTGCGTTCACGCCTTCAGTATGTAAAGGTATTGCCGCATACTTGGCTCCTGCCGGTGATGCAGCTGATAACTGGTGGGTTGTCGGTGGCGGTCTTAAAGACACCACAGACACAAAGAACATGGAAGAACCATTTATTAAGTTCCTTCGTCAACTGATGTCTGATGCCGGTGAAGATCCTAATATTTCACTCACTGGTGATGGCGCTTGCCGTGGACTTGAGTTCACTGAAGCCTTCCGAATTGCTGATGCGCTTCCTGGTGGAATGAGCAGAACTAACCTGATGCTTGCGCTGCGTAACTTCAAGATCTACCAGCCTTGCACCATGGACGGCATAAAGACTGAACTCAGTGGAAACGCAGATGCTTATTACATTGAAGGTTCCGACTTCAGTAAATTCGATGCAGAAGGACAAACTTGGAATCAGATCGGTGACGTTGTTGATGCCAACGGCGGAACCCCTAACTGCGCTTGGGACAAAGCCAATGGCGGTTGTCGCTAGTTCATTAATTAAAAGATAAATACCATAGCTGTTTAGGCTTAGGTATAAGTCAAGGGCCGTCAGATACTTTATCTGGCGGCCCTTTTACTTTTTGATCATTCAGCCTCTGCGTGAGGTAATTTAGCGAGCTTTTAGTTAAATCTAAAGGTTCTTAGTTAATGACATTTTTGTTACAAGAACAAGTTAATTGACGTTCAGTTGGTCCATCTTTATTCTTTTAGTTAACGTTCGCTTATCAAATATGCGTAAGGCGTATTGACGGGCATTTACCATGCTGTACCAATAAGGGGAAATCTATGGGAATTCGACGCAATATTTTGCGTTTGCTTGCTCTTCTGTTCGCGTTTTCGATGATCGCTGCTGCATGCGGTGGTAGCGATAGCGATAGCGACTCGAGTGATGCAAGTAGCAGCTCATCTGAAGCGGCTGAAGCCGAAGAAGAAGAAGCAGAAGAAGAAGAAGATACCGGCGGAACACTTAGCCAGGACGCAATTGAAAAAGCAGTTTCTGGTGAAAGTGACGACGACGCCGAAGAAGAAGTTGCTAGCGATTGTCCTGTAGACCGTTCGACCGTTGAAGGCATCTTCGCTGAAGCTGACTGCAGCCGTAACGAGATCATCGCAATGATCACTGCGAAGATGGACGCCGGCGAATGGGGCATTAACTCCGATAACCATTTGATCGGACCATCAGGCATGGAGGTTGATCTCAACGATTGCCCTGCTGACTGGAGCAACACAACTGGTCTAACTGATACACAACTTCGTTTCGGACAGACCACAGTGCAATCAGGAAACCTTGCCGCTTATGGAAACCTAAGTCTTGGTATGGAAATCTGGTTCGATTACATCGATTCGCTTGACGTCTTAAGTGGACGTGACATCGAATTCATTATTAAAGATGATGGTTATGTAGCTGCTCAAACAATTGAGTATGTAGACGAACTCATCGAATCAGAAAACATCCACTTGCTGCAAGGCTTGGGTTCACCAAATGGTTTGGCTGTCTATGACAAGGTTAACGAAGAATGCATACCGCATCCTTTCTACCTTTCAGGACACCCTGCCTGGGGCGATCCAGTTAAGCACCCATGGACCACTAGCTACCAGATGTCATACTCAACCGAAGCTGTGCTTTGGGGCACCTGGATTAAAACCAACCTTGCTGACGAACTTCCAGTAAAAGTTGCTGGTCTAGTAATGGACAACGACTTCGGTCTTGCCTACGAAATGGGCTTTGAGGCATACGTAGAAAATAACCCAGACGTTGTGTCTGAGTACCTGCCGGTTCGTCATGACCCTGCAGCTCCTACTCTTACCAATGAGGTAACTACTATCTCTGCGTTTGATCCAGATGTGTTCATTTCGATGACAGCTGGTAACCCATGCTTGTTGGCAATCCAAGAAGTAGAAGCATCGGGTCTATATGACCGACTGTCTGCTGCGTTCACGCCTTCAGTATGTAAAGGTATTGCCGCATACATGGCCCCTGCCGGTGATGCAGCTAATGGTTACTGGATTGTTGGTGGCGGAGGAAAAGACACCACTGACAGTGTAAAGATGAAAGAACCTTTCATTAAATTTGCACGTGACCTGATCACTGATGCTGGTGAAGATGCCGGTATTTCACTAACAGGCGAAGGTATCTTCCGAGGCTACGCCTTCACTGAAGCCTTCCGAATTGCTGATGCGCTTCCTGGTGGAATGAGCAGAACTAACCTGATGCTTGCGCTCCGTAACTTCAAGATCTATCACCCAGGTCTTCTAGACGGACTAGTTACCGAACTAAACGGTAACTCAGACGCTTACTTCATTGAAGGTTCTGAGTACAGCAACTTTGATAGTGAAAACCAAACATGGGTAATGGTAGGAGACATTGTTGATGCCAACGGTGGAACTCCTAACTGCGCCTGGGACAAAGCCAATGGCGGTTGTCGCTAAAGGTAAGGCATAATCGCATCAGATAACTAGATGCAAAAATGTTATAAAGATACAAAGAGGAACCGCTGGATCACGATCTGGCGGTTCCTCTTTCAATTGTTGGGACCGCACATTGCACCCACATAGCCAGTGTCTTATAACATTTATTGTTTTTTTGGGTACCTCTTCCAAGCTGACTTAAATCTATTGCTGTGTCTGCCACTGTATTTACCGGTATTACTTTGGTGTGTGACCCAGTTAAAGACTATTCGGCATGCCAGACTGGACCCATAATGAGCGAACCTCGGTAGGCGTGGCGGGACTTCACTATTCGCAACTCAATGACCGTAGGTAATCCAACAACAGAAAGAGAAATAACCATGAAGCGATATGTAGCGCTGCTGATGGGTCTTGCAATGGTCTTAGTCGCTGGCTGTACTAGCCAGGCCGACGTGGTGTCCAGGAATTTATCGACTGCGGCAGAAGAGTTCGAGATCAGTAGGCGGATTGTCATGTTCAATGGGATTACCGATAATTACCTTTTGAGTATCGAAGGACGCTGCTCTATTGAGGTTGATGCATTGGACAACCAACTAGAGGTAACCTGCAAGGTCGGCCGAGACGCTTTCGAAAAGCATTTTCTTGGTCTGTCTGACAATGTGTCCTACCTCGTCGAGCAGCTTCAACCTGTCGCCGCAAACGAGTTCCGGACACGAGTGGTCTTCAGGCCTCAGACAATCCTCCCGGACATCGACCTTAAAACGTCGTCTAACGATAATAACGACGTTGACTAAACTCCGTCATCGTGGCGAGCCAGGTGAGATTGGTGCTGGTGCCGTGAGCTTCATCGTTTTCGGTGGTGAAAAAGTTTCATCTTTCTAGATACAAAAATGTCAAAAAACTATACAGAGGAATCGCTGGATCACGATCCGGCGGTTCCTCTTTTAATTGTTGAGTCCCGCTATTCCCTAGATAGGCAATACCTCATAACATTTATATTCGGATCACCGTTGTCGGAGCTAAACCAGTTCTGCTTGGGTGGGTAGCCAAAGCTTGATGTGCTGCCTAATAACAGCCAACTGTTAGTTCTAGGTCCGTTTGTATGAAAACGAGTAAACAGATCCTTCGTGGAAGTTTTGCGTCCAGTTCTCTGGGGTCATTTCTTGGGTGTTGAGCAGGCTATGAAGTTCTCTTAAACCTTCGCGCATCTGGATCACGAATTCGGCTTCCGGATGCCCTGAAACTGCAGACCTTTTTTGAAAGGTAATCATTTCGACTTGCTGGTCGGTGTCGTATCTGGCTTGTACTTTTTTGGTTACTCGGGCTTCACCGTATTTGCCTCGATGCAGGAACGTTAGGACATCTGTTTCGCCATCTCCTCTTAGGTGATATTTTACGAGGATTTTATTGCCGGTGCTTTTACCGTGATTGTCCCACTTGGCTTCTGATTCCATGGCTTCTTTCATAGCAATCTCTCTAACGATTCGTCTTAAATACTTTGTTGAGGTTGGTTTAGGTGCCTTCGCCGCGTAGCTCGCGTAGACGTTCCTGAAGGTAGGAATCTGCTGTATAGCGGTCAGACAAAATAACGTCTGGGTTGGGATGGCAGAACAGCGGCAGGCTGATTCGACCAATGGTCTTGTCGGCGCCTTCCGGGTTCACGACGCGGTGGGTGGTGGAGGGGAAGTAGCCCCCCGAGGCTTCCTGCAACATGTCGCCGATGTTGACGATCAGGTTGCCGAAATCACAGGGAACCTCCAACCACGACCCATCTTTTGCCAAAACCTGTAAGCCCGGTTCGTTGGATGCGGGCAAGATGGTAATCAGGTTGATGTCTTCATGCCCCGCAGCTCGGATCGCTGCGGGCTCTTCCTCACCAGTCAATGGTGGGTAATGCAAAATGCGCAGTACGTGCTTTCGGCTGCCCTCGATCATGTCTGACAGTCGCTGGCTATAGAGCACAGAGATTTCTGGTGGTGACTCGTCTTCAATCCACTGCAACAACTCCGCCGTGAGTGTCATAGCACTCTCGTAATACGCCTGAATATCGGGCCGCAGGTCGTCGGGGCAGACATCACCGGAGTAAAAGTGAAAGAACTCTTTAAGGTCCTTGATCGTGTTGCCTTTGGCTGTCTCGGACATGGACTGCGGATAGAAACCGCCGGAGCCATTGTCTGGAACCTTGAAATCATTCTTGCGCTCTTCACTAAAAAAAGTACGCCACTGTTCATAGATGCCTTGGACCTGACTCTGATGCAGCGGATGGTTTTTTAAGACGCCAAAGCCGGTTTCACGCAAAGAGCGAACAAAACCCTGCTTTGCGTTGGGGCTGGTGTAATCGACTGCGACGAGCGCCGTGATTTTATTCATAGCAGGCTCCCTAATGATTGGTCTAAAATATTTTCAGAGATGACTATTCGGCCAGTAAGGCTCTACTAATAACAAGTTTTTGAATCTCACTAGTACCCTCGCCAATAATCATTAATGGAGCGTCACGATAATATCGTTCGACCGGGTACTCACTTGTGAAACCATTGCCGCCATGGATTCGCATCGCGTCTAACGCAAGCTCACTCGCTGTCTCAGAAGCAAACAGTTTGGCCATGCCTGCAGCGAGGTCAACTCGTTCACCGGCATCAGCTTTTCGCGCAGCCTCAAAGGTGAGTAATTTAGCTGCCTCCAATTTAGTAGCCATCTCAGCAAGCCTGAAAGCTATAGCTTGGTGTTGGGAAATTGGTCGCCCAAAAGCTTCGCGCTCTTTCGCATAAGAGAGCGCAGCATCGTAGGCGGCTTGCGCAACACCTACTCCGCGTGCAGCAACATTAATTCGTCCTAACTCGAGAGCAGAAAGAGCCCATCTAAGGCCATTTCCAATACCATTTTGTCCACCAAGCAACTCGGTTGCAGAAATTCTGTGATCTACATAAGACATCTCTACAGTTTCAAGCCCTCGATAACCTAACTTCTTAATTTTTTTGCTAATAGATATGCCACCGCTTTTCTCACCCGGTGTTTTTTCAACAATGAAACAAGTAATTCCGCCAGCGCCCTCATCATCTGCTGGAACCCGTGCGAGTAATGCAACTACTCCCGCTCTTTCCCCATTAGTTACCCACATTTTTGTGCCGTTGATAATCCACTCATCGCCATCAGGTTTCGCCTGACAACGCAGAGCAGCTGCATCAGACCCACTATCTGGTTCAGACAATGAGAAGCAACCGCGCAAATCACCAGTTGCCATTGCTGGTAGCCATCGCTGTTTCTGAATATCGGTGCCGAATTGTGCAATCAATTTCGCGCAGATTAAGTGACTATTGATTACGCCCGCAAGCGACATCCAGCCTCTAGATAACTCGACTATCACGCGAACGTAGGTTGTATTATCTAGCTCAAGCCCACCATATTCCTCGGGAATTGTGGCCCCGAAAAGACCAAAATCAGCCATTTGTGAGACCATCTCGGTTGGGTAGATATCGGGTAGTTCAAACTCGGATGCATTTGGTATGACTTCGCTATCAACCCAAGTTCTTAATGTCGATATCATCTCATCTGCTAAACCAACTTCGGTCATTTTCTACCTCCAGCATGAAATCTCTGTTCTGTATCTATAATTCTAGTGAGCAAATAGTGAACGTCTCGATTGGAAGAAGCCTAAATGAAAATTTCTATGGCAATTGGTGCAGGGGCAAGTCTAAATCCCCAGAGTTTGGCAAAGACAGTTCAAGATCTTGAGAGTGCTGGGGTGGATTTGGTGTGGGGCGGAGAAATTTATGGATACGACTTAGTATCGACTCTGGCTTTTATCGCAGGTAAAACAAAATCTATGGAACTGATGACAGGAATTTTGCCTGTCTATTCGCGAACTCCATCTTTGATAGCGCAGACAGCCATTACGATTGACACATTATCTGAAGGTCGTTTTGTTCTTGGCTTAGGTACCTCCGGGCCACAAGTGATCGAAGGTTGGCATGGTGTTCCTTATAACAAACCCCTTGGGCTAACCCGGGACGTAATTAATATTTGCCGAAAAGTTTGGTCAGGAGAAAAAGTAGAGCATGAAGGTCGTGCCTTCAACCTTCCTCTAGCAGAAGGTGAAGGAACAGGCTTAGGTAAAGCGCTTAGGCTTATGTGTAAGCCACTAAGACAAGATATACCTATCGCAGTAGCGGCTATTGGCCCGAAAAACGTAGAAATGACTGCTGAACTTGCGAACGTATGGCAACCAATACATTTCCTCCCTGAAAAATTTCATGAGGTATGGGGTGAATCATTACATGCAGGAAAAGCGAAGAGAGCCAGTGACTTGGGTGACCTTAAAATTATTGCCGGTGGTACTGTTTCGCTCGGCAAAGGACCCAGCGTAGACGCAGCTCGAAAAGCAGTGAGAGACAACGTTGGATTTTATGTTGGGGGTATGGGTGCTCGAGACAAAAATTTCTACAATGATCTTTTCAAGCGCTACGGATATGAAGAGGAAGCAGCATCAATCCAGGACTTATTCTTAAGCGGTAAGCGTGAGGAAGCTTTTGCTGCGGTTCCAGATGAATACGTGGATAGAGCAAGCCTTACTGGTGATGAAGGACATGTGCGTGAAAGAATTCAGGTTTACAAAGATGTTGGCGTCACCTACTTAGATATTAATATTCCGGCCGGCACAGAGAACCCGCTTGAAGTAATTGAAAAAGTGAAAGCTTGGGCCGAATAGAGCGCATGGCACAAAGAATGGGCGCAAATATTCGGTTCGTTCAAGCTGTTAGAGCGGCAGGTCTAGAACCGGTTATTCAAAATTTAGCCAAAGATACGAGAACTGCTATTGAAGCGGCTTCTGTTTTGGGCTGTCAACTCGAACAAATAGTGAAGTCTTTAGTTTTCGTTTGTGGTGAAGAATTTTTGTTAGTGCTTACGGCAGGTTCTAATAAAGTTAACGAAAGTAAGTTAAGCAAGGTAATGGGAGAACCAGTAAAGCGAGCTTCACCAACTCAAGTAAGGGAAGCAACCGGTTACGCCATCGGTGGAGTGCCTCCGATCGGGCACCACAAAAAGCTTAAATGTTTATTCGACCCACTACTGCTAGGCAACGAAACCGTTTACGGAGCTGCCGGAACACCATCAAGTGTTTTCGCCATCTCGAGTTCAACCTTGCTTGATCTGACGGCCGGGTCAATCGAGCAATTCACAGAGTGACTAAAATTATCGAATCGCAAAGCTTTAAAGAATGAGGAAACTAAGAAACCCTAAGTCGCTTCGCCATCTGCGAGTTATCGAGTTTTTTCTAGCTCCCGACGGAAAGCTTTATGAAGGCTGGAAAACTGTCTTAGCCTCTGCGGCGGTAGTTTTTTTTGCAGTTAGTTCTGTTGTATACGGTCTAGGCGTAATTTTTGAACCGTTACGAAATGAACTGGGCTGGAGCACACTAGTTGTTTCTATTGGCTTCTCTCTTAGGTCAGAAGTTGGAGGTGTAGCCGCTCCTTTCGTTGGCGCTGCTCTCGACCGGTACGGTGTTCTTCCGGTGGTCCGATTAGGGATAGGAACATCAGCAATCGGTGTCTTGCTACTTTCGTATGCTCGCTCCCATTGGGTTTTTTTTACAGCAGTGACCTTACTAGCTCTAGGTACCACGGCAGCCGGTGGACAAGTCGGCCACTTTGCAACAGCGAGTTGGTTTCGTGCACGTCGAGCTAGAGCTATGTCTCTGATGACATTGGGAGGCGCGTTAGGCGGCATTTTTTCATTCTTAATGGCATTAGGAGTAGAAGCAGTCGGTTGGAGAAACACATTGCGAGGTTTGGCGCTTGTAATTCTTCTATTCGGCTTTCCACTATCAAGGCGGATTCGCTCACGGCCTGAAGGTCACCATCAGCCCTTAGATGGCATATCAGTATGCGACACTAAACGAAAAACAGATAAGCGAGAATGGAATATTCCTTATCGGCGAGCAATCAGATCAAGCTCATTCAAGTACCTAGTTTGTTGGAACTTATTCATAGATTTCGGCCGTCTAGCCTATCTAACGCATCTTGTCGCCTTCATAGACCGAGATTTGGGTGCGGCACCAATCATGGCAGGTTTATCATTAACAATTTCGACCGGATCATCCCTTATCGGCAGGCTCGCTGCTGGACACTTTGCGGACCGGTGTGCCATGAATGTGGTGTCGGCTTTCACAACAATTCCGTTTGTTGCCGGAGTAGTTATTTTAGCTCTAGCAGTTGACCCTTGGCATGCCTATGTTGGTGCAGTATTCGGTGGAATAGGATTCGGCGCGTCGATTCCCGTTCGCCCTGCTATGTACGTAGATTATTTTGGAATGCAAGCATTCGGTCGAATTATGGGCGCGGGCAGATTCGTTTCTACGACGGGAGGCTTTCTCGGTGCCACGATGCTCGGCTTAACCGTTGACCTCAACGATGGCTCATACAGCATGGGTTGGTGGATTGTTGCCATTTTGGTAGTTGTAAGTATCCCTTTGATCTTGATGGCTAAACCACCGCTTGAGCTTCAAAAAGAATTCGAAAATTAAGGGCGATAATGAAACTGTTAATCAGGTACACAAAGTTACATAATCATTAATAGCTTTCGTTTATACCAACTATTTTGTATCTCTTGGTTCTAATGTCGCCTCATGCCCATTCATTCGACATCAATCGTTCCTCGTTTCGGAGAACTCGATCCATATAATCATGTAAACCATGCGGCTTACGTAGCTTATTTTGAAGCTGCTCGATGTGTAGCTCTATCGGATATTGGGATGTCTTTGCCGGACTTGAGTGATCGCGGAATTCAAATCGTCGTTACTAATCTAGAAGTTAAATTTCGTGTAGCTGCAACGGCGCGTGATTCCTTGAAGGTCTATACCGAGGTTAAAGAAATGCGACGTGCCAGTTCAATCTGGTTGCATCGTTTGGTTCGCGAGTCAGATCAAAAACTTTTAGTGGAATCAACTATTACCTTAGGGATATGTGACTCGGCTGGACGGCCTACTAGACCACCAGATGATTTGAATCTGGCGCTAAAGTTATTGTCGGGTTAGGGAAAGGTTTTGTAAATATGGAAAAGCGGCGTTTAGGTCGAACGGGCCATGAAAGTTCGCTAGCGATTCTAGGAGGAGCGGCATTTGCCGCTTGCTCAACTAGCGAGGCCGAGGCTGCTTTTTATGGAGCCCTTGAGATGGGCGTGAACCATCTTGATATTGCTCCGCGCTATGGTGATGCAGAAGAAACGGTGGGCCGTTACATACCATCAGTTAGAAAAAATTTGTTTGTTGGATGTAAAACCGCGGAGTTAACAGCCGATGCTGTTAGGGCTGATTTAGAAAGATCTTTAACTCGGTTGGGTTGTGACTATCTGAATCTCTATCAAGCTCATGGTGTAACGGATCTCAAGGATCTTGACAATAGAGCAGATGCGCTAGAGACAATTATGAAAATAAAAGAAGAGGGAATCACTCACTATGCAGGAATCACTGGTCATAACATAGGTGCTCCAAAAGCTCATCTTGAGGCCCTCAAGAGGTATGACCTAGACACAGTCATGTTCCCGATTTATCCGAGATTATGGTCGGATCAGGAGTACCGCGAAGACGCTGAAAAACTGCTTAGCTATTGCGAAAAAAATGATGTTGGTGTCCAGATAATTAAATCGATCGCGCGAGAGCCATGGGGAGAGAACATTTCATCGCATCGTTGTTGGTACAAGCCTGAAACAGAGGAGAGTCTTATAGAGCGAGGTGTTCGTTTCGCTCTCTCCACTCCAGGAGTCGCTGCAATAGCTTCAGTCGGGGATTTGATGTTGTTACCAGCTGTGTTGAAGGCAGCAGAAAACTTTTCACCAATGAACGAAAGTGAACGTAGCAAAGCCATAGAAGAGTCCGCGGATAACCAAATTATTTTTCCCATTTCAGAACATTTCAGACGTGACTAATAGGCATACCTAATTAGACAACTGGGGTAAGACCGCCGTCTATATTTATGCTTGTGCCAGTTATATAAGATGCCGCATCGCTTGCTAAAAATAATGCAAGGTTGGCGAATTCTTGCGGGTCTCCCATCCGACCAGCTGGAATTCCACTTCCCATTTGTTTAACGAATTGTTCGAAAGATTCATCGCCTTGAAGATTGCTCCAACGTGTGCGCCACTGTTCACTCACAATCAGCCCAGTGTTTAGGGCATTAATCAACACTCCATCAGACGCAAATTCTGTTGCGAGGGCCTTAGTCAGAGCCATGCCTGCTGCCCTAGCGACAGAGGTAGGGCAAGTTTTGGCACCAGGTGCTTTAGCTGCAGAATTCAATGTGTTTATGATTCGGCCCCACTGACGCTCCTGCATATCAGGAATACATAGTCGGCATAGTCGGGCTGCGGAAAAAAATTTTAAGTCAAAGTCTGACATCCAGTCATCTTCGGTCACATCTAAAAAAGGTTTGGCATTAGAAGTCCCAGCGTTGTTCACTAAAATATCCACAACTCCAAATGTCTGTTTTGATTCTTCGTACGCCTCAGCTATAGCGTTTGCTTGGCTTACATCAGCGGAGATAGCGACATGGTTCCCTGACGGATTAGCAGTCCGTAGAGCGGAAAGCGTCTGGTCTAGGGCAAATTTATCTCTAGCTATTACGGAGACATTCGCTCCTGCAGAAGCAAATGTCTCGGCCATAGCTCGGCCAAGCCCTTTACTACCCCCGGTAATTAATGCGCTACGACCATCTAAACGAAGTTCCATGCTCTAACGATATATCGGATACAAGCTGCGCTCATCCAAAATCCCATCTCATTAACCCTTCCTGGATACACGAAGCGATAAGCAATCCTTCCTGATCAAAAAATTTGCCAGTGGCAAGACCGCGAGCACCGCTTGTGGATTCAACAGATTGTTTGTATAGAAGCCATGTGTCGGCTTTTGGAACTTGGTGAAACCACATTGCATGATCGAGACTAGTACCGGTCAAACGCTCATCTTGCCAACGTTTTCCATGAGGCAGCGTCACGTGATCTATAAGGGTCGCATCAGCCATGTAAGCCAGAGCACATTCATGAATCTGTTGATTTTCGCCCATGGGTTCGCTCATGCGCATCCACATGAGCTGAGGTTCGGTTATAGGAATATCCTCTGGAAGCGTCGGAGGATTTATGTAACGAATTTCTATGGGTCGTTTGCGGCCATGCCATTCACCGGCGATTAACCCAAGTTGCGATTCCCAATAGTCGTAATAGGTAATTAAGTCATCATCAGGCCCAGGAAGATCTGCTAACAACTCAGGTTGCCAAGTAAAGCCATTTTCTGGAATATGGAAAGACAAAATCGTACGAAATACTTCTACGTTTGCTTGACTAGCAACTACTTGTCGACTGCTAAAAGACCGTCCGTCTTTTATTCGTTCTACCTTAAGAGTCGTTTCTTTGTTGACGTCCCCGGGTCTAAGGAAATATGAGTGTGAGGAATGCACAAATTTAGGAGGTTCAACCGTTAATTGTGCAGCTCGCAAGCTGTGACACAAAAATTGGCCACCAAATGTTCTTTGGCCACCTTCGGGAGCTGAGGGAGCAAGATAGGTGTCAGCTGAAAGTCGCTCAAATTTTAATAGATTCTCGAATACTTGTGTCACATAACTAAAGATACTGAGCCGACGGACAACAAAGAGATCTAGGCTCAAGGAGTCGCAGAGCAGGGAGCGAAAATGAGCTGGGAACCCGAAATAGAAGAATTACACAAACGAGAGGCATTTGCTGATCAACTCGGTGGAGTAGAGAAAGTTGAACGCCAACACTTTTATGGAAAACTCACCATTAGAGAAAGAATTAGTGCGGTAGCTGATCCGTCTTCTTTTCACGAAATAGGCAAGATCGCCGGCGTTGCTCAATATGACGATGATGGAAACCTTCTGTCATTAACCCCGTCTAATTTTATTTTTGGTTTAGCTCGCATCGACGGCCGCCCAGTCATAATTTCTGGAGATGATTTCACTGTCCGAGGCGGCTCTGCGGACGCTACATTCCCAGAAAAGCGAAACCGAGCAGAAGGCATGGCCTTAGAACTCAAACTCCCACATATTCGACTAGTTGATGGAATGGGTGGAGGTGGCTCGGTAAAAACAATCGAGACGGCTGGTCGAACTTATATCCCGGAACTTCGAGGCTGGGAAACAATAGTCAATCACCTTGCCGTTTCTCCTTCGGTCTCCTTAGCCCTAGGTTCAGTCGCTGGAATAGGTGCCGCTCGCGTAGCAACTTCCCACTACTCTGTAATAGTCCGAGAGACAGCACAGATGATGATCGCTGGCCCTGCATTAGTTGAGCAAGCTCAGCTTGGCAATCACGGTAAAGAGGAGCTGGGTCACGCGAACATCCATACCTCCAATGGTGCAATTGATGACGTAGCTGAGACAGAATTAGAGGCTTTCCAGCTAGCCAAAAAGTTTCTTTCGTATCTCCCATCAAGCATCGATGAACTACCTCCCCGAAGTGAAATCAATGATGACCCTTCCAGAAGAGATGAGTGGTTAATCACCGCAGTGCCTCGTGAGCCACGCAGGGTATATCAAATGAGAAAAATTGTTGAATCAATTTTTGACGGTGAGTCTTTTTTCGAAATTGGTAAGAATTGGGGTAAATCAATAATCACGGGCATGGCTAGGCTTAACGGATTTCCCGTCGCAGTATTCGCTGAAGACCCGTTCCAATATGGTGGTGGGTGGACGGCTGACGGCTGCCGTAAGCTAATACGACTATTAGACATGGCATCCACGTTCCACCTACCCGTGATTCATCTTGAAGATTGTCCAGGGTTTCTTATTGGTAAAGAATCTGAAGAAAATGCAACGATTCGTTATGGATCACAAGCGCTTGCAGCAATTGGCCAGTTAACAACTCCGTTTGCGTGTGTTGTTCTGCGAAAAGCATTTGGTGTAGCTGGCGCTGCTAACAATAAACCAGGTGCTCATAGTTTCCGATACTCGTGGCCATCTGGCGATTGGGGCTCGCTCCCTATCGAAGGAGGCATCGAAGTTGCCTACAAACAAGATCTAGCAGACAGCGATAACCCTGAGGAACTAATTGAAGAGATCCGAGAGCGGTTAAACAAGCTACGATCTCCTCTGAGATCTGCTGAATTTTTTGAAATCGAGGAAATTATTGATCCCCGAGATACGCGTGGCCTGTTATGCGAATGGGCTGAGTTAGCTCAACGGACCCTTGAAACTGGTCCATCAAAATTTAGTTACCGACCGTAATGAATTGACGCTGTGTCTGAATTGTGCGAGTTTCAAAGCATATTAAATATTCGTTCTTGCTGTAGTAGCGATTTAAAGACGTAGGGGAAACTGTGGACCCGACATATAGCCATGAGGCTGATACTTACCGACAGAAAATACAAGCTTTTGTTGCAGAACATCTTCCTACCGATTGGAAAGGCATCGGAGCTTTGAGCGGAGATGCTCGGGAAACTTTTGTAGATGAATGGCGCTCACTTCTAGCTGAGAACAGGCTTCTGGCTGTCTCATGGCCAACAGAATACGGAGGAGCTGGCCTAAGCGAAGTTGAAAGAATTGTCATAGCTGAGGAGTTTGTAAAGGCGGGCGTTCCTGAGGGCAATGACAATGATGCATTCTCAATAAATATGGTTGGCAACGCAATTATTCAATGTGGGTCAGAGGAACAAAAACGACATTTTTTGCCTCGCATTATCAGTGGCGTCGATAGATGGTGTCAAGGATACAGCGAGCCTGATAGCGGTTCCGATTTAGCTAACTTGGGTACCAAAGCCGCTTTGGATGGAGATGAATGGCGTATCAATGGACAAAAAATTTGGACCTCTAGCGGCCACACCGCAAATTGGATCTTCGTTTTGTGCCGAACTGACCCTGAATCACCAAAACATAAAGGAATTAGTTTCCTTCTTGTTCCAATGCAACAAGAAGGCGTCGAGGTACGCCCAATCATAAATATTAATAAGCGGCATGACTTTAATGAAGTATTTTTTAGCGATGCAAAAGCACCTAAAGAAAATGTTGTTGGTGACATACACGATGGTTGGCGTGTCGCAAACGTTTTACTTAGCTTCGAAAGAGGACATGGAGCTACGACAGACGCTATACGATTTCGAGAAGAACTTGATCGGGTATCTCTGATAGCTCAACAAAGGGGTGTTGCTGCAGACCCTAATGTGCGGCAAGATTTGGCGCGCGCTCACAGCAAGGTTGAAATTATGCGCTGGATGGGACAACGGGCGGTAACGGGAGCCTTAGCTGGAAATCCCCCCGGTCCAGAATCATCGCTTCATAAATTGATATGGAGCGAGTATCACAATTGGTTCACTGAAAAAACTATGCATATTCTGGGGGCAGATGCGATGGCGCCGTCAGGACACGGTGCCGTGAATGGAATAGGCACCGACGCAATTGGATCACAATTCTCCTCAAAGAGTTGGGTTCAAACAATGCTCGGCGCGCGCCCTGGAACCATCTATGCAGGAACTTCAGAAGTGCAACGAAACATTGTAGGAGATCGCGTGTTAGGGCTACCGAGGGAACCGCGAGCTGATAGTGGACCATGGAATGAAATTGGCAAAAAATAATCGTAAAAGGAGTTCGTTATTATGACATTTGACCTTAAAGGGAAAACAGCGCTCATCACAGGTGGGTCGGCAGGCATCGGCAAAGGTATAGCTAAAGCACTAGCCGGAGCTGGAGCGCAGGTCATGATTACCAGTAGAAAAGCTGAGAAATGTGAAGCAGCAATAGCTGAAATAGGAGGCGAGTCTGATTTCATTACCTCTCACATTGGAATCCTCGAAGAAGCAGAACGCGTTGTGGACGCGACTCTTGAACGATTCGGGTCTGTGGATATTTTGGTTAATAACGCAGCAACCAATCCTTGGGCCGGACCAATGATTGACTGTGATGTACCGCGGCTCGATAAGACCTACGAAGTCAATCTTAGGGCTCCTCTGCAATGGACTCAGACAGCATGGACTAAGTGGATGCAAGAAAATGGTGGATCTATAATTAATATCGCGTCGGTTGGTGGCTTCGCCACCAGTGAAGCTCTTGGGGTCTACTGCATGTTTAAAGATGCGCTCATGCATATGACCAGGCAACTAGCTGCAGAAATGGGTCCGAAAGTGCGAGTAAATTGCATCGCGCCTGGTCTGATCAAAACAGACTTCGCAAAAGTTTTGTGGGATGGTCCACGCGGGAAACAGATAGCTGACATGCTTCCTCTCGGCCGTCTCGGCGAACCTGAAGACATAGGAGAAGCCGCACTTTATCTGGCGGCCGGAGCCAGCTGGATGACAGGAAATACACTTACAATTGACGGCGGAGAACTCATTCGAATTACCGGTGAACCTCCGATCGAAGAATGAAAGTCAGTCTAGGCAAGTGGCTTCCGTTAACTATCTGGACGTTACTGTTATGGACATCTCGGATAAAAAATATTCTTCAAAATAGTGATTTGACTTATATCGCCGTTGCGATCCGAGTTTTGGTGGCATTAATTTTTTTGCTCCTAGCGCTATTAACCGTTCGCTCGTCTCTACGAAAAAAAGAAAACCAAAGTTGGCTGATTACGCTCTGCGTCTGGTCACTTGTCTACTGGCCTGTAAGAGGTGGACTCATCCTAATAGATTCCCAGTATTCGCTTGGGTTTAAGGCAGTTCACACTGCCTTAATGATAGTTACGCTCGGTTTTGTTGCCATAGCGTTACCTTATAAAAAACTAGCTCAAATTAGAGGCAAATTTTAGGAACCAGTTCCACACTAGATGCGGATCTTCGACCATCGGGTTATGCCCGAGCCCTTCAAAAACCACAGGTGGTTCGATAGGCAATAGCTTGTGATCCTCGACCGTGGCTACGGGATCTGCACTCCCGAGAGCCATAGTCATTGGTATTCCCATTTTTGTGATGGATCCCAGGCTTTCCAGAAAGTAGCGTGGCGCTGCCAGGAACGAAGATGGGTCTTGTGACACCATCCAACCTTCTTCGATTTGCCTAATGCCACGGTCTACAAGCGAAGAAGTGGGCTCAACGATTCCTATGAGACCAGATAATTTAAGAAACCAATCAATTGCCTCACTACGAGTTTCAAAAATTCTTGGTGGCTTAGATGCCATTTTTGGAATGCGATTGAGATCTTCCTCTGACCAAAGAATTTTTAAACCAAGAACTGCAAGTCCAAGTGGTGGATTGCCAAAAAAACCAGATCCTAGAGCTAGCCCGACACCGCCGCCCATTGAATGGCCCAGAACGATGTAACGCTCATTATGATCTAATAGATCAATAACATCCGATGCTAGTGAGCCAAGTGTGTACCGGTTGCGCCATTCAGCTGCACCATGACCACGAAAATCAGGTGCGATTACACGCCCTGGCCAATCGGAGGCTGCGATTAGCGGTTCCCAGATTTGTGCGGTAGCCCCCATCCCATGCAGAAGAACAAGAGTTGGGTTCTTTTCATTCACCTCAACGAGATTACAGAAAGAATTTGCGTTCGGTCGCGCGTAGATGCATATCTGTCCGAGTTTCTTTAATTCATATGAAATGTAGAGCAGGTTTACAGTGAGTGAATGAAATTAACTATCAGCGGATATTTCTGATGAAGGGAGTTCAGGTCAGAACTCACGCCGCTGTTCTGAAATTAAAGTAATAATCATTAGTTTAATGATTTCTGGAGAGCAGACAGGACTCAGCTACGGCAGGATGGCTTAGTGCGAAAATCTCGACCGAAGTTCAGAGGCTGGAAAGTCGTTGGCGCTGGAGTTTTGATTCAAGGCATGCAGAGCGCCCTCATAATGCAATCAATGGGTAGCTACATGGTGATACTCGAAAAACAGTTTGGGTGGAGCAAGTCTGTTCTTTCGGCTGCTTTTTCAGTTAATCGATTTGAGTCTGCATTACTTGGCCCTCTTCAGGGCTGGCTTTTGGATCGGGTGGGACCGAAGCGAATTGCCAGAGCAGGCGCAATATTGTTATTAGTTGGGTTTCTTTGGTTTAGCCAAATTAATTCATTATGGGAGTTTTTTGCTTCATTTTTTTTAGTAGCAGTTGGAGCCGGACTTAGTGGGTTTTTGACAGTTACTGTGTCAATCGTTCGGTGGTTCGAGCGGCGTAGAGCTCGGGCCCTCGCTACTGGCAGCATGGGTTTCGCTATGGGTGGCTTAGCGGTCCCACTAGTGGTTTGGTCTATTAACTCTTATGGTTGGAGACCAACAGCAGCATTTTCTGGAGTGCTAGCTAGTGTTTCTATTTTCTATTTTGCGAAATTTTTAGATGGGTCTCCCGAGGACTATGGCCAACAACTAGATGGTTTAGAGCCGGAAGAAGTGGAATCAGAGCCAACTGCTGAAGGTCTCGCCTCGATTCACTTCACAGCGCGCGAGGCCGTCCGCACGAGGGCTTTCTGGATGATCTCACTTGGACATATGAGTGCTCTTTTCGTAGTGGGTGCGGTAATGGCCCACTTGGCACTTTATCTCACATCAGAGCGTGGCTATTCGTTGCAGCAAGCTAGCTTTGTTGGGGCTGCGTTGCCTTTGATGCAAATGGTGGGAATGGCCATAGGAGGTTTTCTCGGCGACCGAGTCAATAAAAGAGTAATTGCTTCTTTCGCCATGATTGGACACGCAGGCGGCATACTCATCTTGGCATATGCGACTCAGGCTTTGACGATTAGCTTGTTCGTTATTCTTCATGGCCTAGCTTGGGGCGCTCGCGGCCCATTGATGCAGGCCCTACGAGCTGATTATTTTGGATCGTCTTCATTTGGTGCGATCATGGGTTTGAGCTCGGTAATCGTCATGCTTGGAACTGTGTTGGGCCCAATTATTGCCGGAGTTTTAGCAGATGTAACTGGCAGCTACCGGTTAGGTTTTATTGTTCTCGCAGTGTTGTCAGCATTAGGAGTGGTCTTCTTCATTTTTGCTACCCCCCCGGATCCGCCCGTTAGGTCTGCGGACCCAAGCCTCAGCGAGAACTGACTCGGCTTCAGCTGCTAGAAGCATTGCGCATGCCGAAATATATAACCAAACTAGGAGTACGGCAACTGCTCCTAGGGAGCCAAAAGTTGCTTGCAACTGATCCGCGTTGGAAGCAACTGAAGCCATCCCAAAAGTTCCTCCAACCCATATCAAGCCACCGATACCAACTGCTACTACGCGCGCTCGGGTTCGTGAAGACGGCCCAATTACCATTCTGTACACCCAGGCCAAAGAGAGCGAAGTAAATAACAAGACCACTGGCCACCTGGCCCAATTGATCCAACTTTTTGGATCGTTAGCGAACCAAGCTGTCTCTATTGTTCGCGGTAGAGCAACAACTATCCAAATCAAAACTGTTGTCACGACTAAGCCCATGGCGCTTAGCTTCAGAGCAAAAATTCTTCCTTGGAGCCAATTGTGGGGACTTCGGCGAGCATGAGCAATTCGAATAGCCATGACAGAAGAATTAAAAGCATTAGAAACCAGCCAGAGAAGCCCGAACAAGCCAATAGCTAAGCTCAACCCAACCTCACCGTTTCCTATAGCGGTCACGCCTCTGAGCTGAGTTACCACTAGATTTGCTGCTTCTTGGGGCAAAGCGTTGGTTAAGGGTTCGAGTTGAACTGCTACTTCATCTGGTTCAGCTATGAGGCCATAAATAGAAACTATCGATACGACAGCTGGTACGAGCGCTAAGGCAAAATAATAAGCAACTCCGGCAGCAGCTAACAGGGTATGGTGCGCAGAAACATTTTTGATGAAGTCCTTCGTCAGGCGAAGGAGGCCTTGAGGTGAGCTAGATAAAGAGCTCTCGGATGTGTGATCGGCCATACTCATAGGGTGCCAGGATTATAGTGCGGGAACGCGCGACCGCTAAATAGTGATAGAAATTTCTGTTGTGGACACTGATACATTATTTGACCCTCGAACTTATAAAACTGGAGTTCCATACGATTTGATAGCTGAAATGCGGCAAAAATCTGCGATTCATTGGGTCCAGGAGCCAGCTTTACTTGGTTGGGAAGAAGGACCAGGGTTTTGGGCGGTTCTAACTCATGATTTAGTAAACAAGGTACTGCGTGACCCGAATAATTTCTCTTCCTACCAAGGCGGAACGCAGATAAGAGACCCGTCATCGGCCTCGATGCTGTCATTTGTTCAGCGTATGATGCTTAATCAAGACCCGCCTGAACACTCTCGGTTACGAAGATTACTAGTGAAATCTTTTACCCCTCGAGCTGTCGCACGTCTAGAAGAAAATATTAAATCGTCCGCGTTTTCGATAGTAGCTAACGTTCAAAATAATGCACGAGCAGACTTCGTGACAGAAATTGCGACCGACCTACCATTACTTACGCTTGCCTCCATAATGGGTATTCCGGAAGAAGATCGGATGCTCCTCTATGACTGGAGTAACCGGGTAATTGGATACCAAGATGCCGAATATGCCGCGTCAGATTCCTTTGACCCAGAAAAGGGAACTGAGATGGCGAAGCGAGCATTAAAAATTCGTGCTGGTATCAAGGCAGATGAATCTGGCCGCCTCCCTGATCCGAGATCTCGGGAAGGATTAGCTGACATGTATGCGTATGCAAGTGATTTAGCAAACTATCGACGATCAAACCCTGGCGAAGATATTGTGTCAATTTTGTTGAACGCGGATGATGACCAAGGTCCAATCACGGTCGAAGAATTTGAAACGATGTTCTTCTTGTTCGCAGTAGCGGGTAATGAGACTTTAAGAAATGGGATCCCTGGTGGACTGCTAGCGCTATTAACAAACCCCGAACAGCTAACGCAACTTGTCAATGATCCATCATTGCTAGATGGCGCGATTGAAGAGATGCTGCGATACGCCCCGCCGGTTGTTCACTTTCGCAGAACTGCTACTTGTAATCTTGAGCTTGGCGGCAGGTCAGTTGCAGCTGGCGAAAAAATAGTGGTCTATCACGCTGCGGCCAATCGAGATCCGAAGGTATTTGAAAATCCTGACCGATTCGATATTTTAAGAAGTCCGAATGACCATTTAACCTTTGGTGCCGGCCCTCATTTTTGTCTTGGGTCGCGTCTTGCTCGCGTGCAGATGAGGGCCTTGTTCTACGAAATTATTACCAAGTTGCCGAATTTGGAGATAGCTGGTGAACCAGAACACCTTGTTTCTAATTTTCAAAATGGATTGAAACACTTACCAATCCGGTGGAGCACGTGAAAATAACGGAAAATCTAGAAGACCACACAAATGTTAGTTATGAGGATGTTGCGTACCTGAAACACAACAATGGGGAATTATACGCACGCATTTGGCGATCGTTAAACGGCGGACCTTTGCAAGGGGTAGGCATAGTTGACGTTCACGGAGGGGCGTGGTCTGCTTTGGATAGAACCTCTGGTGATTTTTATAACCAAGTTTTATGTTCGATGGGCGCCACAGTAATTTCCCTAGATTTCCGATGTGGACCAAAATATCATCATCCGACGGCGGTAAGAGATGTTTGTGATGGAGTGCGTTGGGTGCGCATGCACGCTTCAGAATTGAAGATCAAACAGACACAAATAGTGAGCATAGGTAGCTCAAGTGGTGGCCATATAGCACTCATGGCAGCATTAAACCCAACACAGTCAGTTGACCCAACTATTAAATTAAATGGGTTCAACAGTATTGAAGATATAAACGCAGTAGATGCCTCAGTTATTGGCGTCGGGGTATTTTGGGCTCCGGTAGACCCATTGAAAAGATTCTTATACGCAGAAAATCTCAGAACAGAGCACGGCAATCGGCTAACCAGCAATACGGAAGCATATTTTGTCGATAAAGAAACTATGAAAGAAGCAAGCATTCCGCGATTAATAAATAAGGGGTCCTACACGAATCTTCCGCCTATTTTTTTTGCGGAAGCTGAACATGATCGAAATGTCCCATCAGCAATAGTCAATGATTTGTGTGACGCGTACGCGAATGCGAATGGGTTCGTCAGTCGGAGACTCTATGGTGGCACACAGCATGGTTTTGGTCAGCAAGACGGAACTAAGGCACGAGAGTTTCTCCTAGATCTAGCTATGTGGATAAGCCAGACGTCTAACTCTGCTTCACACCCAGCTGATTAAGGATCTAAGGTTTCTGTATGCCTGTAAAATTAAAATTTTGGGACGAACAAACTGCGACAAAATTTGCAGGCTTTGTGCCCAAGAAAGGTATCGATGGATTCCTCGGAATCACAATCGACTCCTTTGAACCGGGTCAATTAGTTGCTTCCTTCAAAGTGTTACCCGACATGGTCACAATGATTGGCAATATACACGGTGGCTGCATATCAGCTTTCTGCGATCATGTCCTAGGTGTAGTTCTTTATCCCGCTATGCCAAAAGGATCCTGGGCAGCTACGACAGAATTTAAAATTAATCTTCTTCGCCCCGTTAGCGAAGGCGTATGTACAGCTAGCGCCGAGGTGATCGCTATGAGCAAAACTACGGCGGTCGTGCGAATCGATGTAACAAATAAAGAACGTCTCGTTGCCGCTGCTCAGGGCACTTGCTTAATCATGGGGCCTCAATCATGAAACCTGATATTCGAGTTGGAGTGACACCAGCACTTGACCTTTGGAGTCGACCTTGGGAAGAACGAAAAAAAGCTCTGCAACGTGTAGTGGATTTTGGTATTGATCATGTTTTTTTTGCAGACCACGTAAGTTTCAGGTTTGGTCATGGACATGATGGGATGGTTAGTGCTGCGGCGCTAGCGAATTTACATCCAGAAATTGGGATCTATCTAGGGGTATATTTACTGCCTCTTCGACATCCGGTTCCGGTAGCCAGGCAACTCGCAAATTTGGCGGAGATGGCTCCCGGACGCATATCGTTTGGAATTGGTGTCGGAGGAGATGATAGGCACGAAGTAGAAGTTTGTGGAGTTGACCCTCGAACTCGTGGACAGCGCACTGATGAATCGCTTGAGATTGTCCAAGGTCTCTTGCGAGGTGAAACGTTAAGCTATAGCGGCAAATTCTTTCAAATTGATAAGGCCCGAATTGTTCCGGTGCCGAAGCCTGCAATACCTGTGTACGTCGGGGGAAGAGCAGACGCTGCGCTTCGCAGGGCAGGAAAATTTGCTGATGGATGGCTAGGGATTTGGTGTTCGCCAGAACGTTACAGGAAGGCTTTGAACATTTTTGACGAGGCTGCGGAGGAAGCTAAACGAACTATTACTCCCGATCATGGTATCCAGCTCTGGGTAGGAATTGGGGACAACAAAGATGAAGCAGCGGGATATGTGGGCCCTGAAATGGAAAATTTTTATCAAGTTCCATTTGAGAAATTTTCTAAATATACGCCTCACGGAACAGTTGATGATGTCGTCGAATTTCTCACCCCTTACCTAGAGGCAGGATGTCGTCATTTTAATTTAACTCCTTGTGCCGTAAGTACAGAAAAAGCGACTGAGGCTATTGGACTTGTGGGGGAACGTCTGCGTGCCCTTGATGGAAAGTCTTAGACCGTTGAGGTCCACGCCAGATAATCATCAAGAACTAATAGTCCGGCCCATATCCGGTGCTTTAGGAGCTGAAATTTCCGATATAAATTTAGCGAAGTGCGCTAACAGTATCGACCAAATTAAGGCAGCTTTTTTGAAGTACCATGTTTTGGTATTTCGTGAACAAACATTGAACCCGATTGAAATAAAAAACTTTGCAAAATATTTTGGACCATTAGAAACCCACCCTTACATAAAGGGCTTAGATGAACATCCTGAAGTAGCGCCCATTATTAAAGAAGCGAATGAAAAAATAAATTTCGGCGGTGGCTGGCATACAGATATGTCATTTCTTTCTTGCCCTCCCTTGGGGTCATTGCTATATGCAATAGAGACTCCAGAATTTGGAGGAGACACTCTTTTTGCTAATCAGCACGCAGCATACGAGAGCCTTTCTGACTATATGAAGGAGTTTGTTGGCCAACTTAAAGGTCTTCATTCTGCAGCGAGCCAGTACGGACTAAATGGTGATTCTGAAAAGCGTTCAGAAGCTCGAAAGTCTATGGCACTTGGGATATCAGAAAAAGCTCATGCTCAAGTGTCGCACCCAGTTGTCCGAACTCATCCAGAGAGTGGCTTGCGTGCACTGTACATAAACCGACCATTTACTGAGCGGCTGGAAGGGCTTCGTTCTAGCGAGAGTAACGCTCTTTTGTCTTTTCTTTGGAGTCACTGTGAAGAGCCAAGATTCACGTGTCGGGTGAGGTGGGAGCCTGGTACCGTAACTTTATGGGATAACAGAATTGTTCAGCATTATGCCTTGAACGACTATGACGGTAGACGCCGAGAAATGCACCGAGTGACTATTGAAGGCGATCGGCCAATCTGATACTGAGCACTATCAGATACCAAAAGTCACCCATGCATCGATAGTCGTAGTGTGTCTGAGTGGTTCTGGAAATTATTGGGTGTCTTTTGCAGAGAATACAGTTGATTTAATTGTAATCACCGCCGACGTGCCCTTCCGTGAATCTCAGTTGCCAGCCTTGGCCTTCTTTTGATTCTCAGTAGTGTTCTACAGGTCTATTGCGTTGGCCTTTAGATCGCTCAACGAGACCCATTCTAGAGTTAGGAGGTGAGTCGCCCGGAGCCGAACTGGGGGAGCTTGCCCGGCTTCAAAAGCTTCTTGCCAACGAGGTGCACAAAGGCACCAGTTATCTCCATCGCTGAGGCCTTTAAACCCGAATTCAGGTCGTGAGGTGCTCAAATCATTGCCTGCTGCTTTTGAAAAATTCAAAAAGTCGTCAGTCATTATTGCACAGACGGTGTGGACACCTAAATCTCCTGCGCCCGTATTGCAACAATTATCTCGGTAGAAACCAGTGACTGGGTCACTTCCGCACACTTCGAGTTCAGTTCCTATTACGTTCATCACCATGATTGATAGGTACGTTAGGGGAATCTGAGGTTAAAGGTGCGCCTTAATGCAAAGTTTGGGATGCGCCAGTTCTGGATGCGCGCGAGACTTCGGTTTGTGTGCCACAAAGGAGAAACGAATGCGACCGCTTGAAGGAATCAAAGTTCTAGACATGAGTCGGGTATTGGCGGGACCTTTCGCTGGGAGAATTCTCAGTGATTTAGGGGCGGAAGTAGTGAAACTAGAACCTCCGGAGGGTGATGTGACGCGCAGCTGGGGCACTGTTCGAGCTGGATTGGCAGGCTATTATACGCAACAAAATATTGGGAAACGTAATGTCTGCATCGACCTCCGATTAGAAGGTGGGGCTGAACTAGTTAAGGAGCTAGCTAAAAGCGCTGATGTCTTAGTCGAAAACTTTCGCCCTGGGGTAATGAAAAAGTACGGTCTCGATTACGAAGCTTTAGAGAAATTGAATCCGAAGCTAGTAATGCTGTCAATATCAGGTTTCGGACAAGAAGGGCCAGAATCTGGTAGAGCAGCGTATGCGCCGATATTGCATGGCGAGTCAGGCTGGCTTCAGCGGGTGTCAGCATGGAATGACCAGCCGATTATTGACTTAAATCTCTCCGCAGCTGACACGAATGCCTCCCTTCATGGAACAATCGGGCTACTAGCAGCTTTGCGCGTGGCCGAAGCGAGCGGACAGGGTCAGCACATTGACATGTGTATGTTAGACGCGTTTCTAGCGACTGATGACGCTAGTCATGTGGGTTTAGACGGTGGAAATTATGCAGCGGCGGGCGGGCTAGTATGGGAAGCTGTGGGTGGTCCGATTCTTACCGCAGGCGATTTTCGGTGGGTGTGGAAGCGTCTCAGCGAGGTTCATGGACTAGAAGATCCTTCTCCTCCAGATACTGAAGTACAAGCTAAACGATTAGCTCGCACGACTATTATCCAAGAGTTCCTTTGTTCATTTACAAGTCGTGAAGAGATGTTGGCTGCGTTAGATAAATGCAACTTGGCATGGGGACATATCAACACAACGAATGAAGCCTATGACTCACCTACGTCTGTTCATCGGGCTAACTCGATAGAAATTGATGCAAGAGATGGTGGAAAAAGAAAAGTTTCTCAAACCCCATATAAGTTTTCACGAAGTGAATCCGGTTTGGAAAATGATGCCGTCGCACCATACCGAGGTGAACATAATCATGCGGTTCTTGCTGAATGGTTAGGGGCAGGAGAACAAGAAATCAGAGCGCTATCCAGTTCGGGTGTTTTGTTGTCAGAAAATTATGTAATGGAGGAGAAATAGATGGGACGTTTAGATAATCGAGTAGCAGTTATAACTGGTGCTGGAAGTGGGATGGGAGCCGAGACCGCCCGTTTGTTTGCCAAAGAAGGCGCTCAAGTGCTCGTAACTGATATGAATGAATCGAACGGGCAAGCAGTAGCGGATGAGCTTGGAACAAAGGGTTCTTTTTTGCGAGTAGATGTATCGCGCGAAGAGGATGTATCGAATGCAGTGTCTGAGGCGGTTGACTTATGGGGACGCCTCGACATCATGTTTAATAATGCAGGTTTTGGTGGCGCTCGCGGTCCCATCGAAACTATTAGCGAAAGCGACTTTGACATCACCGTCGATGTTTTATTTAAAGGTGTTTTTTTTGGGATGAAACATTGTGCACCAGTTATGAAGAGCCAAAAATCTGGTTCGATTATTTCGACAGCGTCAGTAGCTGGATTGCAAGCCGGAGAATCTCCTCATCTATATACAGCTACCAAAGCTGCAGTTATTCATTTGACCAAGTCAGTTGCGTTGGAACTTGGGCAAGACGGGATCCGAGTTAATTCAATATGTCCCGGTGTAGTAGCTACACCTCTTGCCCATGGACCAATTAGCGAAGATCGCCGAGAAAAATTTAAGTCTCGATTCGGACGACATCAACCAATTGGTCGTGTTGGAGTTCCGGACGATATAGCTCAGGCAGCGCTCTTTTTAGCCTCCGATGACTCAACATTTATTACCGGAGCAGAACTAGTTGTTGATGGTGGTGCTAATGCAGGCCGCCCTTGGAGTCGGCAAAGCGAATTGATGACTGGGGAAGGGCCAATTAAACTTTATCGACCTGAAGGTCGTTGATATCGAAGGTTCGAAGCAGCGTTACGACCGAGTAATAACAGAAAATTCTATGTAGCAGAGAATGCGTTAGTAAGAACATGTGGCGGTAGCTTGTAGGAAAAGAATTTAAAGAGGTCATGGTGGGGAAAGGTCCTACCCATTCGAAAACGCTGAAAAATGTGCCTGCAACATTTGACAAGCTCGCGCAAAAACCACTTGATTTCGACACCTTTTATGCTCAACATAGAGATCGACTAGCTACGGCAATCAGCCTTACCTTAAGAGATACTGATCTAGGAACAGAGGCAACTGATGAAGCTTTCGTTCGCGCGTGTCAACGGTGGGATCAAATTCGTGAATATTCGAATCCGCAAGGCTGGGTTTACAGGGTAGCTATGAATTGGGCTCGATCTTGGTTGCGTAGAAGACTTAGAGAAATAGAAAAAAGACCTCTCCTGAATTTTGACTCATTTTTTGTTGACAAGGTTCTCGATGTTGATTTGGAACGTGCCTTGGACACTCTCTCGCCTCAGAGTCGAGCAGTTGTAGTTGCGAGGTTTTTTATGGATTGGTCTATAGACGAAACTGCAGATGCGCTAGGAGTTCGCCCAGGCACAGTAAAAAGTCGTTTGAATCGAGCCTTAAAGCAGTTAGAAGTCCGTCTGGATAGTCAGAGTGCCGACAAGAACGTAAGCGAAGGAGCGAATCATGGGCTTCGATGATGATATTCGACGTCATCTTCAAGATACCGGTGAGCAGGTCGAGTTAAGTACAGGGGTGCTCGAGGAAATCCGAAAAAAGGCTACGAAAAGAATTCGGTTGAAAAAGCTGTTTACGAAAGGGATTATCAGTTTTGCGGGTGTTGTAATTATCGTAAGTGGAACATACGCCTTTCTATCTTCCTCGAATGGATCTGAAAGTTTTGAAACCTCGTCCGAAAATAACTTAATCGGCGAAACAGATGCTTCGGAGATAGACGAAAAAGAGCTTTCTGCTGCAGACACTTCCGAGCTGCAAGATGAAGTACCAAATATTGTGTCACCAAAAAATCTTGATCAGAGCCCACCTGATGATCAGTCTTTAGCTGAAGAAGAGTCAAACCAGCTGATGAGCTGGATGCAAGTAACGGCTCCGATCCCTGGTTCTAAGACGAAGTACTCATTCAGCGGAAATAACGTAGCCGCTCACTCGAATGATCTTTGGTTTATTTTGCAAGACTCTGACTGGGTGAAACTAAAGTTCCCCGCTGGTATTGAAGCAGTAGGAGTGCAGCTAGACACAACCGGAAATTGGTCTTCCGTTTTAGGATGGTCTGGGTCTAACTTATGCGACCGAGTTCTGGTAATAAAAGATAAGTATCGACATCCATCTCGTGAGTACAAAGATCCACTTTATTTGGCCACTGGTAGTGTCAGGCAAATTGAGACAGCAGCTTTGCGAGTCACTGAAAACGAGATGACGATTTCAACTACGGAAAGAGTTCTGACGGACCCCTTGTGTCTACTTAGGAGCCAAGGTTTAGATGCGGTAGAGGCACGCATAGACGGAGAGTACCTATATGCGACTGACCCGATTGAAGGCAAAGTAGTTTATTCACTCAAGGCGCTTGGTGTTGAAATAGATGAAGCTGCGCTCAGAGAGTCAGAAAAAATGTATGTAGCTTTGTCGCGTTCAACGAATGGAGAAGATTGGGCACGGCAGAAAATCTCTAGTGAAGTGTTGTTGAATATAGGGATAATTGCAGACAAAATTGAAGTCGAAACAGAAAATCAGATAGTTCGAGATGGTCAAATTTTCGATCGTGCTGATATTTTCGGTTCGCTAAATGAAGACCAACGAAACTTAGATGCTCTCATAGATGGAGACACCTTAATAAAACTGGTTGTTCGAGGTGAACGTACTTTGTTAGATATGGGAGACTCTGAACTAGGACTAATTGAATTGAGTGGGGGAGCTGCTAAATGGGGCAGACTAGATTGGGTTGGTAAAAAAGTTGGAGTAATCGTTAATACGGGTGGTAGCGAAACGTTATTCCTGTCGGGAAAGTAATTCAGAAATTTGAAGAAGGAGATGGGTATGACTGATCTTGGGCTGTTGTCTACGACAGAACAAATTGAGTTGATTCGAAAACGCGAGGTTACGAGTCAGGAGCTAACAGCTCACTACATAGACCGTATTGAGAGACTCGACCATGAAATTAATGCAGTTGTTACTCGTGATTTCGAACGGGCTTTGAGCGAATCTGAGCTAGCAGACGAGAAGACAAGCCGAGGAGAAACCTTAGGACCGCTTCATGGTATTCCGATAACTGTGAAAGATGCGTTAGCGACCGAGGGGCTTCGATCAACCGGTGGAGCCGTAGAGCTTTCAGATAATGTGCCTAATGACGATGCCGCAGTTGTCAAAGCTGTGCGGGATGCTGGCGCTATTGTTATGGGTAAAACAAATTTGCCCAGGTGGTCTGGTGATATTCAGGCCTACAACGAAATATTTGGTACTACAAATAATCCCTGGGATCTAGAACGGGTTCCAGGAGGTTCATCTGGAGGTGCGGCAGCTGCAGTCGCCATGGGCTTCACTTCATTTGAAATAGGCACCGATATAGGTGGTTCGATTCGTTTCCCAGCTGCTTTTAATGGAGTCTGGGGTCATAAGCCGAGTTTTGGCTTAATACCAACAACCGGGTACTTAGATTACGAAAATGGTGGTTTAAACGAAGCAGATATAAATGTGTTTGGACCAATAGCGCGGAGCGCTTCCGATCTGGACCTTCTACTAAGCATTATGGTTCGTAGTAAGAAACCCTGGGTAGTTCAGCTAACCGACCCCCCGACCGACATACGAAAATTGAAAATCGCTGCGTGGCTTGATGATGATTTTTGTCCGGTTGACGCAGAGGTTCTTGAGGCTGTCGATATAGCTGTTTCGGCCTTAGAAGCCGATGGATTCCATGTAGACCGTGAAGCTCGGCCAGCTATAGATCCTGAAGAAGCAGCAATGTTGGGTCTGTGGTTAGTGCAACGAGCCACTTCTCAAAGCACTCAAAGTAATGGCCCTGGGCATCGCATATGGTTAGATCATCATGTTCGACGGGAAGAAATTCGAAAAGCCTGGGAACAATTTTTTTCTTCGTACGATGCCATAATTCTTCCTGTATCTTTTGTGCCACCATTCCATCATCAACAGACTGGCGATTGGTCGAAGCGGACACTCTTGTGTAACGGCGAGGACAGACCCTATCGAGATGTAGCTAAATGGACGACGATGGTAGGCATGGCTTACCTACCATCTACGGTTCCACCGATAGGAATTGGTGCGTCGGGCGTGCCAATCGGATGTCAAGTAGTTGGGGCATATGGTCATGATCGCCTGACGATTTCCCTTGCTTCCCATATCGGAGATTTAATGGGCGGTTTTAATGCCCCTCCACGCGCTTTGTAAGAAGCTGAACATCTGCTATTGCTAGGTGTAGGTCATCCAGTCGTTCGACTCTAGCTGGCCCTCCGTCGGAAGAAAGAAACACAAGTTTCATTTCTTTGACGTGCTGCCCGGTTGTTGCCTCCACCGCAAAAGCGTAAGCGGCGCCTTGAAGGCGGTATTGCAAAACCTTATCTTCAACGGTCAAATCGGTGATTTGATCTGTTTTGTAGTCGATGAGAATTAGCTCGTTATTGTCATGTTCTTCGTACATCAGATCGATGTAACCCTCAAGAACAAGTCCATTAATTGGGGCAGCGACATAAAGCTCTCGCCAGTGGCGTTGCATAGCAGCAGACTTGATTACTTCTGTTTCCAGAGCGGAAGTGACGAAAGCCTGTACCAGCTGAGATTGGTGACTTATCGATTCTGCAGCAGCTTGAGATGCTGATAGTGCTGCAATGTTTGTTCCCTTAGACAGATCTATGGTTTGAAGCACTCCATGTACAGCTCGACCTAAGGCGCTGCCATATCTGCCCTTTCTCCACGGTGTTTCCGATAAATCTTGACCGTGTTTATTAAGACCTTCTTCGTTTTGGTTTTGAGTAACTGCATTTTTCCTAGATAGTCGAGTTATACCCGTAGGGCTAATCGAACGTAGCTGGTTTGGCCGGCTGAGGGCTATTGTTCGGCGTGCGTCCCATTCTTTACGACTAGGGCGGTTCGTCTGAATGTCCTCGTGCTCTTTAATGACTGGTTGTGATGGCAGAGAAGGAACAGTAAAAGCTATTTCTGTGTGGTCGACGCAGCCATCATAAATTAATTCTGCGGCGTTCATTTCGGAGCGAAGTATTTTTTTGTCACTTCGCTCGCTCCTATGAAGTGAGACTATTAGATGATCAGATGCTCGAGTGCAAGCTACGTATAGAAGCCGAATTCTCTCAGCTTGCTCAAGAGACTTTTTTTCCTCGAGCCAGTTAGAAAATCCTGATGATTCAACTCCGGCCTTGCAGCGAATCATTGGGACAGATGCTTCTGGGGTAAATCCGACCTGCAAACCCCGGGACTTGTTGCTCTCTCCTGCTAGGCCTGCCACAATTGTTATAGGAAATTCGAGGCCTTTGGCAGCATGGATAGTCATTATTCTTACTGAGTCATTATCAGATTCAGGGAGCACACTTTCCACTGCTCGACTGTTTTTGTCTGCTTGTGAACTTGCCCAACGTAAAAATCTATGAAGAGTGCCACCTGTTGCATCACTCCAGGCTCTGGCTTGGTCGACAACGTAACGGAGTCGACGTAAACTGTCTCGAGGCCTTTGACTAATCACTGACTGCTCATAGAGTTGCTGGTCACTGATTAATTTCTCGATTAGCTCTGAAGGGGATAGTAAAGTTCGAAGAGAATAGAGAGAAGCTAAATGTCTAAGCCCCTTTAACGCTATGTTTGAGGCGTCATCGGTTTGGGTTTCTGGGAGTTCAGCGAAATTCCAGCTTCCATGCCCATCGACTCGGTATTGGTAAAGATCATCGTCTCCGCAACCATAAATAGGTGAACGTAAGGCGCTGATGGTAGCGAGAAAATCTGTGGGGTCATTGATTGCTCGCAAACACATGATTAGGTCCCGAATTTCTCGACTTCGCCAAACAAGATTCGCGGACTCTAGTTGGTATGGAATACCGTACTTTGTAAATGCCTTCTCTAGCGAAGGTAGAGAACTTCTGCGTGGAACAAGTACTGCTATATCATTGAAGTTCGCTGGAGCCCATTCATTATTTCTTTGAACTGACCAGCGTTCTTGCTTTGCGGCAAGAATCGTGGCGCTAATGTCTGAAGCTTCTGCAGCTCGAATGGTATCGATCTTATCTTTTCTGACATGAGCCGATTGTCCGATCAAGCCGATACCTGGCCCATATGGCGCCGGATCTCTCAAAGGTACAAGGCTTTTGTATTCTGGCTGAGAACCAGCCTCGTATTCGATCAAGTTATTGAATACTGCGTTAATCCACTCAATGATTGGTGTGACGCTACGAAAGTTTGTAGATAGTTCTGTCACCTCAGTTGTGAATTTGTTACGCGCTTCAAGGAAAAGACCGATATCTGCTCGACGAAATCGGTAGATAGATTGTTTCGGATCACCGACAAAAAATAGTCTGCCAGGTTCCACAGAAAGACTCTGCCAAGAGCGTGATGATTCGCTGCTAGGTGAAGAAGCTATAAGAACTGCTAACTCTATTTGAATGGGATCGGTATCTTGGAACTCATCGAGAAGGAGACGCTGATATTTTGAATGTAAGACAGAACGAACGGCAGATCCATGCAGCGGGTCACGAAGAGTATTTCGAGCTAACACGAGCAGATCATGAAATTCGAGACAACCATTAGTTCGCCGGTCTATAGCTGAGCGAAGAGTAAAGTCTATGAGATGGGACAAAAATCGGTTTAAAATGGCATCGACGAATTGCTGGTGTCGTTGCTTTAGAAGAATGCGAAACTCAGCGTATTCGCTTCGAACAGAGTAGATATCATGCCAATTCTTCTTCGCTCCTTTCGTATTTGCATTTTTGCTCAAAAGGGGAGTGCCGGCTACTGCCTGATGTAAAATTTCTAGCTGACTGATGACATCGAAGGCATTTTCTAAAGAATGAACAACCTGGCTAACTTTGGTTAGTAACTTAACCATTGAGTCTTTAGATGTATCGCCAAAGCAGCCATCGATTTGATTTATCAGGGCATGGCCTCGAGTTATGAGATCAGAAAAATCATCGGCGGGTAAGTCCGGACAACAAAACGGAGTAAGTAGGTCCCAGTTGGAATCCAGAGCCTTTGCTATGTCAGTCAAATGCTGTACGGGCTTGAACTCGATAGCGTCCGCAAACAGAAGCGTTTCAGCCCAGTCTTCGTCCGCGAATAAGTCATCTAGAAGTCCTTCCATGCGATATTGAAATGCGACTTGACTATTGATCTCATCAACTGTTTCGAAGCGCGGTGGCAAGTTTGCTTCGATCGGGAACTCGGCAAGAATTCGACGAGCAAACCCATGAACTGTTGAGATAGCAGCTCCATCTAAGTCATTGAGTGCGTTTTCAAAAAGTTCAAAGTTTTCATCGTCAGCATTGGATCGAAGTTTTTCGAGTTGGATGCGAATTCGATGCTTAAGTTCTGCTGCTGCTTTCTCCGTGAAAGTTATAGCTGCAATGTTTCGGAGTGGGATGTTACTTGGCGATGAAACTAACGAGATAATTCTTTCGACTAATGAATGAGTCTTTCCTGAGCCGGCTCCCGCCTCAACGAAGAGAGTCTCATCAAGAGAACTAACTATCTGATTTCTTTGGTCCTTATCAAAAAGAGTGGTGCTGTCAGTCATCGCTTCCTTCAGCTAGCTGAAGATAGTCAGCTAGCTCGATTGCTGAAGATTTGACTTCCCATTGTTTTTGAAGGTCGCCAGTTCCGTAACCATCAGGATCGCAGTAAGCGCAGTCTATGAATTCGCCGTATGAAGCTACGTTGGCCGGTCGAGCGGGGAAAACGCCTGACTCTATGCCGATCACAATGCTTTCGATTACTGCATCAAATTTTTCGAGAACTGTATCGGTTATTTCATATCCAATTTCTTCCCACTCGCCTTTTGCCTCGCTAGTAAACCAGTAGCTGACGTGTGTCGTGGTCTGTGGGTTAGGGAACATCTCACGCGCTGCTAATCCATAGATAGGTAATTGAAGTTTAGTTCCTCTCTGAGTTGGGTCTTGTTCGCTTAGACCCCTGAAATCCTTTGGTTTCCCAGTTTTGTAGTCAATGACGATTAGATTCCCGTCTGGTTTTTGTTCGACCCGGTCGGCGCTTCCACGAAACGACACTTTTTTACCTGAAGGCAGAAGCCGATGGATTGGATGGCCTTCTCCGAACCTGAATTCTGATGCAATGATGGTTCCTATATGTTGTCTTTTTGTATCATTTTTTAGAAGCTTTCGGAGGTCGCTAAGTATGGCTTCTCTATCGCGTGGCCAAAAAACTGGTCTGCCAGTAAGGCCTTTATCTTCTAGATCCTGAGCCACTTGACTGCCGATTTGACGCATCCGTTTAAACTCTGAATCTGAAAAATTATGGTGAGTGAGGCTCGGTGAGTCCTGATTGATGAGTTCTTGCAAAAATAAATCTGCGGCCTCATGAACTAGAGACCCACGATCTAATGCCGTAATGCGTAGTTCTGTTTCTGGGTGAGTGGTTTCTGTTACTCCGAGAATGTGGCGCAAAAAGTAACTATGAGGACATTTTGCCCAAGCCTCGAGACGAGTTGCAGAGATTATGTCGACACGAACCCCTTCCGGAGTGATTACACCAGAAAGATTGCCGTCAAATCGAGTGAACTGAGAAGATTCGCGAGCCATCATCAACTGTCGACCTTTTTCAAAAGGGCTAAGAAGCTCGAGATTGTGATCAGCTACATCACCGGTTTCTTGTTTTAAAGACAGAAGCTCTGCGAGATTGTGCTCATTTGCCGTGGCTGGAAATTTTGAATTTTGTATGCCAGATATAAAGGACGGTATGAACTCTGCCCAGTCTTCTGAATCTTCTGTAAACGCTAGGTCCAGATTTGAGTTGCCGAGCTTAAGAGCTGAATCAATAACCCATCTCGATGGGTGCCGTTCTCCATTGCGACGAAGATCACCTCTAGGGAAAGAGAGGCTGCGGTATGGAGCCGTTGCTAAGCATGAAAGAAAGTTTCGATGATCTTTATGTAAGTCTTGGCTTCGCATCGGAAGAGCCTCGCCCAATAACTGTCTTTGCTGGTCTGCGAGCAAACCTTCGGTGCCTTGATTTGTTGGGAATACGCCTTCAGCCATTCCGAGCACGTGAACATAATCAAAATCGAAGCCTAGAGTTTGGTTAATTTTGCCGACGAAGACGCCATCACCCATTGTCCCTACACGAGTAGTCGTCTGATCTAATTCGAGCTCTAAAGTCCTCCGAAAAACATCTCGAGTGACTGATGTTTCGATATTTTCTAAATCGCGTAGCCGAGATAGAATGCCATTTATTAATTCAGCAGAACGGAGCTCAGGTTCTGGTAGCCGGATGATGTCGTACGGACCTATATAACGGTCCAAAAGTTGTTGAAGCCAGATACACGCCGAGCGCCAACCTGGGACTAATTTCTCAAAGTTAGCTTGATCTGAGAGTTCCAGAATGAATTGGTGCAAGGCATTAGCTTCGTTACCCGCAGTCAGGTTCTCTTCCACTTTTGGATTTTCAGGGTCTCTATTTCTGAGGCGTTCTGATCGTTTGAGGGCTTCGTCGCGATGGCTAGCCAAAGCAGTGGTCCAATTATGGATGCCCGCAACTACGCCTGCTGCTCTTGCCCTGCGTGCCCAAGCGACATCCGGAATGAGTTCCGACGAGTCTGGATTTAGGCGAATTGGAGCGCTTGAAAGGAGATCGAGAACATCATCTCGTCGAAACTGTTGATCTGAAATAGAAAGAAGACCAAGGGTAAATTTTCCAATCACGGATTCGCTTAACCGTCGCGAACTGGAGCCATTCCACCGAATCCCCGTCAGATCGAAGCGTTCATGGAGTAGCCGGCGGTAAGGCTCTTCGTGCGGGTAAACCACTGCTATTCGGTCAGGAGATATTCCTTGATCTAATTGAGCAAGGACGGTTCGGGCTGCAAATCGGGTCTCATCATCCGGATCAGTCGTAGAGATAATGTGTTGAGCAAAAGGAGGAGTTGTAGAAGTGTTGGGGAGTTTAACTTCGAGCAGAGCGCAAGTTCGTCGCGCGTCTCTGTCGGCGTTGTGAACCCCAGTCATTCCAATGAGTACAGACACTTTAGAACGTGAGCCAAGAGACTTAACTAAACCTGCAGCTAAGGCGCCGAGTTCTTGTGGCAGAAAAACTATTATCTCTCCATCAAGATCAGCCTCGTCGTTATTTACCAAGTGGCTAGCAGTGGTAAGCAAATCAAACTCGTCGTACCATTCTTGGCAAAGAGAAGCAGTAATTAGTCTATGTAATTTTACTATTTCGAAAGTTCGAATGTTTGAGGCGGCTAACTTGTCAAGTTGATCGGAGTCAAGATCTCGCAACTCTCGATGAACATTTACCAAAGCGCGTTCTGTTGCACTGTGTTGTGTGACGCCAGCGAACATTCCGGGCTGATTAGCTAGAGCGTTGCGCACAGAGGCAGCAACTATTGCATTACTCACGGGCTTACGTCCGCTAGAGGTGAGAGCTGCAGAGGCTAATCTCTCGGCTAAATGAAATGGTGTTAAAAAATCTACAGCAATAACACCGGCACCAAGCTTGTATGTCGGACCGTGTTGGCCAGCGGCAAGCTGGCGGCGTATGGAAACTGACGCGTAGTTACTTGGAACTAAAACAGTGACTGAAGTAAGTGGGTCAAGTTGTTTAGCTTCAGCGATACATTTTGCTAGTTGCTCTGAAGCATTTTTGCCGAAGGAAACAACTTGGACTGTAATCACATTTGAAAGATTAGCTTGAGGGTGACCGGTTAGAACGAACCTGATGTCTAACTGTGGTCAAAGCAGGCTCAAATTCTTGCCCCCGCTTGTAGCTGCCTTGTTAGCTGAGCCGCTCATGTACCCACAAGGCGCTCTACGACTGGAGCGAGGTTATAGATTTCAGTTGAAGGAAAAACAATGTAACTAACACCATAAACTTCTCTACGATGTTGAAGTTGCTCACAGATGTCGTTCACGGTTCCAGCGAGAACCAGCGGAATCTCGCGTGCTTGCTCCGGAGTAACTCCAAAAACAGGAGCTAAATTTTCAAAGAGCTCATCAGCTTCTTTGCTTGTTTGAGTAACGCTTACCATAAAGGTGTTGAGTTGGAGCTCTAGGTCTGCGAACCGATCTCCTGCCGCTTCCTCCACCCAAGTTCGGCGTTCGATAAATCTTTCGGCTAATGCCGACTGAGCTGTGTTAGCGCCGATTTCTCCGCTGTGCAGAGAGGCATTCAGACCGACAATGTCTGCTCTTCGAGCCGCTTCTGTTAATACTTTTTTACCCCCACCACCGATTATTAATGGGGGCCCTTTTTTGTTGAATGGCAGTGGAAAACCCGTGGCCTCTTTTATTTGATAGTGGTCGCCAGTGAATGTAAAAACGTCCCCAGACCAAAGCATCTGAATTATTTCGATTGCTTCAATCATCCGACTTATTCGAATGCCTGGTCGGTCATAAGCTATTCCGGCAGTTAAGTAGTCGGCCTCCATCCAACCGGCACCAATCCCGAATTCGACCCTTCCTTCAGAAGCAAGATCTAGAGTTGCGAGTTCTTTTGCGAGAACTAACGGATGCCGGTAATCAACGTCATATACAAGAGAACCAACGTTAAGGGTTTCGGTAGCCTCAGCAGCAATAGTAAGTGCAACTGTTGGTGACCACTGCTCATCGAAGTGGTCTGGACAGAATACAGTGCTGTAGCCGATCGCTTCTATTTCTTTAGCTTTAGAACGATACTCAGCTCCGGTAGCAGCTGATGGAAGTTGAATGCCAAAACGAAAATGTTTCACCTGATAACCATAACTTGAGATAGATGAGGGTGACTGTATATGAGGTGGTTCTGTTCAGTCGCTGGTCGTTTATACGTAGTTATGGATCAATCAAGTGAAACTGGAAATGTGCATTTTGCTTTCGAAAAAAGAATGATCAAAAAATTATTCCCAAGTTGGATTTTAGTTATTTTGCAAATTTGGTTGTAGTCAACATGAATTACAATTATTGCTTAGTTAGCTGTTAATAATTTGAGAGCTGACTAACTATTGCTAGGGCTACCTACCCGTTGGTCTTGAGAACGAGAACGTCGCTGATGCCAATAGGTGCAAGAAAATATTTTAATTAGAGATACTACTCCAGTAGGTGTTAACACCCAGTAACTGAGATGAGCGTCGCCTAGGGTACGAGCCGTGATAGATAAAATTAATTTGGAAACGACCTACCAGAAGCCGAAAAACATGCCACCGGCTCTTTTTGTAGAAAAGGCTTCAGGAGTAGTAGCAACAGAGCTGACTCGAGGTCCTTGGAGCCACGGTGTTATGCATGGTGGACCTATTTGCGGCTTGTTAGGTTGGGCGGTTGAAACTGCACTGAATAGAACCGATTTAATATGCACTCGTTTGACTGTCGAAATTCTCTCAGGGATAGGAGTAACTAACTTAGAAGTGACTTCTCAGGTACTAAAAAATGGGAGGAAGACAGCAGTTGTTGATGGCCAGATTCGTGAAAACGATAAATTAGTTGGCCGAGCATCTTCGCAGTGGTTAGCTCCATCTGGAATAAGTTCTGCAACCGAAAACCGAGTGCCAGATATACCAGCAATTCGCGCTGACCCTGGATCTCATCCTGACATGGAGTACCCCCGACCTGGTTTTAACGCCGATGCTATCGATATGAGAGTGATCGAAGGGTCGACTGAAGAACCAGGCCCAGGGCGAATCTGGATCCGCCTAGACTGCGCGCTAATAAATGGCCAAGAGACAAGCCCTTTCCAACGTATCTCGACTCTTGCAGATTTAGGTGCAGCTGTTGGTTGGGAAAATTCTTACAGCGGAGGCACATACATAAACACTGACGTTACGTTGCAAATGATAAGGAAGCCTGAAGACGAGTGGGTTTTTTTTGAGTCACATGTTGAAAAAACATACCAAGGAATCGCTTGTTGCTATTCAAATATTTACGATAAAAAGGGCTTACTTGGTTGGGTTATGCAAAGCCAAATTGAAGCACCAGAAGATATTACGTTTTGAATACGAACTTCAGCTACCTCGGGAACCTTCGCTTATGAAACCGCTTTCTAGAAGGTTTTGAATTTGTATTTCTGTCATCCCAATTTCGCTGAGTATTTCTCGAGTGTGTTGACCTAAGGCAGGCGCTGGTCCTTTAGGTCCAACATCGGCAGTCTTAAATCGAATCGGTGCAGCAACGGTTCTGTAGTCTCCCAACTCCGGGTTGCTTATTTTTGGAAAAATTCCAAGTGCTTCAGCTTGTGGGTCTTGAGCCACCTCATGTAGGGCTAAAACCGGCCCCCAAATGATTCCTTCTGCATCAAATATTGCTCCCCATTCATCTCTTGTTCGCTGTGACAGAGCTTCGTCAATTGCTTTCACCAGTTCTGGCATGTTGTGAAAGCGTCCCTTGACATCTTGAAGTCTCTGGTCATCGAGAAAATCTTCCCGACCAATAATTTGACACCATTTGGTCCAAGCTTTTTCTTCGGGCATATTGAGAACAATCCATTTACCATCCCCGCATGGATAACGATTAGCAGTCGGAATAATCATATTTTCACGAGCTCGAGGTCGGAGCGGAGCCTTATCCATAGCGGTAATTGCGTAATCGGTTGCCTGTGTCCAGATAGCGGTTTCGTAGAGGGAAGTTTCAATCACTTGTGCTGTGTTTGTTTTTTCGGCAAGACGTAAGGCTGCGAGAATTCCTCCAACGAAAGCTAACCCGGTCGTGTGATCACCTTGAGCTGGACGGGCCATAGGCACCGGACCATCCTCACCTTCTCGCATAGCATCATAAATTCCAGATCTGCCAAAAAAAGCGGTGACGTCATAACCTGGCCGCCATGCTTCAGGGCCAGTCGTGCCATAGCCCGTAAGCGTTGCGTGAACTATGGTTGAATTCAATGTTGTTATTGTTGCAGGGTCTAGTTTGAATCGTTCTTGCCGGTGAGCGAGGAGATTACACATGAATACATCCGCGTCAGCAATAAGTTCATGAACAACTTGAATTCCTAAATCAGAATCAAGATCAACTGCGATAGACCGTTTGCCTCGGTTGGAGACATCGAATTGAAAGTCGTATTCTTTCATGTTGCCAGATAATTTGGCTGGCCGACCCATGCCTCGCATCGGGTCTCCTTGAAGGGGTTCAACTTTAATAAGGTTGGCGCCAAGATCAGCTAAAATCGCCCCGGCGCTCGGGGAGGCCATCCAGTTGTCTATCTCAATAATTGTGACGCCTTCAAGTGGTGTGGTCAAAGTTACTCCCCATCTATGGACAAAAGGATAGTTTGATGCGACTGAATAAGGAATGATTTAGGCACGAGATCAATCCTATGGTTACTCTGCAATGTATGGATATTAAGGACAAGGTAGCGATAGTTACGGGTGCAGGTAGCGGAATCGGGAAAGCAATAGTTGAACGATTCCACGATGAAGGGGCTAGAGCTATCGTCGTTGTAGATCGAGATGGCGATGGAGCTCAAAAAGTTGCTGCTTCAGTAGGCGCACGAGCCGTAGCTCTCGATGTCACTGATGAAAAAGCGATCGCAAAACTAGTTTCGGAAACGGTCGAAGAGAATGGTTGTCTTGATATTTTTGTTTCAAATGCCGGTTACGTAACACAGGGCGGCTTAGAAGTTGAAAACCAAGAGATACAAAGAATGTGGGAAGTCCACGTGATGGCTCACATCTATGCGGCTCGATCAGCAGTTCCCGTGATGGCTGCTAACGGAGGAGGGTACCTGTTGAATACAGCCTCAGCGGCAGGTCTGCTTACTCAGCTGGGTTCAATGCAATACGCGATTACCAAAGCAGCAGCAGTCTCATTAGGTGAGTTTCTTGCGATTACTTACGGTGAGAGGGGCATAAAAGTTTCAATGTTATGTCCGCAAGCTGTCGAGACAAATATCTTAAAAAATAGTCCAGATAAATTAGACCAGGGGAATGGAACTCCTGGAGCGGCTGCAGGCGATGGTGTTCTTCAACCTGAAGAGTTAGCCGAAACTGTTATCCAATGTATGAAAGAAGAGCGGTTTCTTGTACTCCCGCACCCAGAGGTTCAGACATACAGAGAGAGAAAAGCAGCAGATACTGACCGATGGATTGTTGGAATGCAACGATTCCAGAGCCGTTTGTATTCTCAAAGTGATGTGACGCCAGCTGACTGGTTCTTGGGGTAAAAGTTTATGCATCTAACGGAGCCTGAAGGAGTTGAACTTCATCCCCGCAGTTATGAAGTTAGCGCTTATTCCACCAGACCAGGAGAACTACTTCGCGGAAGGGTTATGGATGAGAAACCGCCTGGAGTTTATTTCGAAAATGATTCGGAGCCCCTTGAGATACATCACATGGTCATTGATGTATCGGTTTCCGTTCCCGATTTAATAATTACTAATGCCATAGTCCTAATGGAAACCCACCCTCATGAGGGCTGCATAAAAATAGTTGACCATTCTAAAAAATTAGTAGGTTTGCCAATCGCTCTAGGCTTTACAAAAAAAGTTCGGGAACTCTTTGGAGGGCCAAGAGGGTGTAGTCACAAGACAGCTCTTTTGAATGCGATGGCTCCTGTGGCCATCCAATCGGTCTGGGGGACCGAAGGTCGGGAGTTCAAATCTCCCCAGCCCGACACACAGTTTGCAGGTCAGGGCCGGTCCTTTGGGGCCGGGCCGCCGAGTTTTGTCTTCGCGTTGTCTGATCTGTTACACACGCATCCTGATCGCAGCAGGTTGTCCAAGAAGAGTTTCCGTGTGTTTCGTGGATCAGTTCTTGTGGGATTGTGATTCGTGCAGAAAATTCTCCCGTTAGTTCTGGTTGTTTTGTTTGTGACCGCCTGTGGAGGTAGCTCGGACGTAGCTTCTCCGGTGACGACAACAGCTGTTTCAGCGGCCACGACCCTCTTACCTGTGCTCAAGTTCGAACCAGAATCGAAGCCTTCGCTTGGAGACGAATGGGAGCCCGAGGAATTGACGGCGAGCAGCTCCGGGCTGGATCCCGTACCTGGCAAGGATTGGTTTCCCGGCACCTATCTCTCGCGGCACTGTGAGCAGGAGGATCAGACCGAAGAGGAGGTCTGCCGAGCGGACCTTATGCTCGAACTCGGTTTCCAAGCGGAGATCATCCGACTGCCGGAATCGTCCGAACAGGTCTATGGGGTGTCGCAGTACCTGCGAATTTTCGAGTTCCTGGAGCGGGTCCCGACGACGGGCCAGTTCGGGGTCTGGGGGCAGTGGATCGGCTCTCTGGGTGCCCACCCGAACGGTGCCTTCAACTCGATCGAGGGCGGTCTGTTCATCCACGACAAGATGGGGCGGAGTCGGTTCCCGAAGTACATGGCGTCAGCTGCCACGCACCTCTACTCGCCGGACAGTGACACGGGCGGGGGCTGGGGGTTCTACGAACGCCGGATCGATTGCAGCCAGCTCGGCCGGGTTTCGCTGTCCAATCGCATGATCGTGCCGCCGAATCTTATTGCCTTCGACGAGGATCAAGACACCTTCGATGAGGAGGGAGGGATCTTCTTCGGAACGTCGTGGGTTGCGATGCCTATCTTCGGAGCCAGCGAACGTTTCGACGACCAGCCCGATGATCTCGACGGTGGCCTCATGACCTGGACCTTCTTTATCGATGCGGCCAACCACAGCGGCCCGCTGATCGCTTACGCCCCCGAGCACTGGTCACGCCGGTTGGACCGATGGAACTCCATGGACATCCTTGATGACGTTTACGGGTGGGAGCCCGGATCGCCGGTGGCCGATGCGCTCTTGGCCTATGTGGATGGCGGAATCACTCCGGTTGACCTGCACGAGGCGATTGCCGGCGAGGAGTGGTACGGTGGCGACGCACGCGACAAGGAGTACGGATCCCCGCACTGGGTGCGGCCCGAGGACACGCTCGGCTATTCACCAGCCAGGGGGTATCTACCGACCGGCATTGAGATGCCGTTGGTCCCAGCGTTCAAGGCGGTCGGTCAGGACGGCCGGGTGTTCCTGAAGATCTTCCCGCCCGAGGTTCCGAACGCGTCGGCCCTCGAGGGCTATGCCCTGAACGTTCAGACCTTCGATGTCGATCTCTACAACCACTTCCTGAACGTGTTCCAGCCCGGCGCCAATCTGGGCGCCGCGGACACCCGCTTCGATGGCCTGGGCATCCCAATGCAGGTGGAGAGGTGGGACGATGGTCCGTGGCGGGGCATTCGGATTGATGATCTCGAGCCGGCTGGTCCACACGATGAGTCTGAGGCAAACCTCCTCCTCAGGGTTCCCATGCTTCCCCTCCAGCGAAATGGCGAGACCGACGTTTACGTGGACTGGGGTGATGCGCCGGCGAACGAACGGTCATGGGGCCCGTACTACGAAGTCGTGAACGGGTTGGCGATAGCCGTGGATGCTTCCGCAGTCCCTGCCGAGCTCTTACCTCTCGCCTACAAAACCCAACAGTATCTGGTCTCCGAGGCCCCGCACGAGGCCCCTCCACGCGGTTACGACTTCTCGTGCTGGACGTGCGAGGACCTTGCGGTCTGTGATGACACTGACCACTTGACGGTGCTTGACGACGGCAGCCGGATCACCTACCGGTGGTTCAGATTCCGGGACCAGCCCGCCTTCGTGAGCCTGAGTAACGAATACCCAGATCGCTATTCCGACGCAGTGCTTACTGAGGTGCAGTCCGTTGTCGAGTCGATGCATCGGGACTGGGGCGGAACCCGCCAGTTCCTCGAACGGCCCACGAGCGTGCCGGTCCTCCATCTCGCCGAAGTCGATCACGGTCTCATTGTCGAGCCCCCGGTTGGGCGTGAACACGGTTGGGTACCCATCGTGACCCGTGTTGACCTCCCGGATGGACCCCAGCAGGAGGAAATCGTCTACCGGGAGACTGGTGACGGGCGGCGCCTCCTCCGCTGACGGCATCTACTGCAGGCGGGTGAAGTAAGCGCCGGTCCATACTTCAACTTGAGATGCCGAGGAGCAGGTCGCGAGACGTCGCGAACTAGCGCGAACCGGAGATCAACTAGAACAGCAGTTGAGAGGCGGTTTCCGGGGGTATCCCCAGGTCAGTGGTTTGGGGGGTGCATCGATCTGGTCTATGAGGTCGGTTTCTGCGACTGCGTAGATAGTTGATCCTCCAGTGACGGATAGAGAAAGTATCGAACAAATCAGAACGAGTATGGCCTTTAATTCAAATACCTGTGACATATGGGCTGACCCCGACCCATATGTACGATCAGATTGAAGCCGGTGAGGAACTTCCGTCTCCTATTTGGGCAGAAGAAAGAGCACAAAAGCTTGGTCAGTCTATTTCGTCTTGGGGAGACGGCATGTCCGGCGCTTCGCCTTCCAGCCAGCCTTCTAATGCTGAAAGCCGCTGATCCACTCTTTCGAGCGTCTGGACAATGTTTGACTGTGTATTAGGGTCAGCATCTGGTCGGTTCTGACGAGAACTCTGCCTTTTTTCGATAATGGTCATGAACCCTTTACCTTTAGTCAAGTAGGCAGTTCCTAGTAACAAGGCGGCGTAGATAAAGCCTTCCGACTTGATGAAGCCGATCCAGCCTCTTTCAACTACCCAGTTGTGGTCCACGAGCCAAATCGGTAAAAAGATTAAAATAATAGAACCTGGTACTGCAGCGATGACACTCGCACCGCCGAGAGCTATTGCCAAGGCAAACATTTTTATAGAGAGTTCTTCAGGGAAATGGGTGTAGTCATTGAAATTAACCGGCACTAACAGAAGTCCACCTGCAAGGCCCGCTAAGCCGCCGCTGAGTGCTACCCCGTAGAGTCGGAGTCTGTATACCGGTATTCCAAAAGCCGCCGCTGCCTCCGGTTCGTCTCGGCTCGCAAGAAATGCTCTACCTATAGGCCCGCGAAGGATTCCTTGGACTAAAAAGAGGGCAATTGTTGAATAGCTTAAGACGATAGCAAATTCCCAAATGTGCTCGTCGTTAGCAGCAATACCAGTCCAACCGGGAGTATTGAATTTCCCGTCCAGAGTAACTGGCAAATTACCATCAATCTGTTTAAGAACAATTGGGAATGCAACAGCAAGAGACAAAGTCAGAAGAGCTAGATAAGCCTTTGGAAGGCGAAGCGAAGGAACCGCTACAACAGCACCGGCGATAGCTCCGCCGATAAGTCCAGCAAGCGGCATCCACACAACTGGGACACCGAAATCGTTGACAGCGTGAAGAGCGCAGTATGCACCAACTCCGATAAAGGCCCCTTGCCCCAAGGAAAGCAGCCCTAAATAATGAGTCAAGATGGCTAGTCCAGCAAACGCTAAGGTCATGGCTGCAGCGTTTGTAGCATTCGTCACTGTTTTAGAGGTTGCGGTGAATGCTACCCATCCGATAAAAGTTGCGAAGATTGCCAGTCCCAGAACTAAAACGATCCGAGATGTTATGGATCCCTTCATTTTTTACCCCAAGAAGGTTGCTTAGCCAGGAGCCCTGAAGGTCGAACTGAAAGAATGATAATTAGCACTAGAAGAGCCCAAACTAGAGTTACTTGACTATCGATGAAGCCGACGTAACCCCCCAACATTGTTTCGAGAAAAGCGAAGATATAGCCGCCGACGAAAGCCAATATTGGGCTTCGTAAGCCTCCGAGCGTCGCAGCAGCCAAACCAAAGATAAGCAGCCGCCCCATCATGTCTGGGCGCACATTTATTTGCCCAGCTATAAGGCCACCAGCTAATGCACCAAGACCAGCTGCAAGCGCCCAACCGAGCATGAGAACTCTGCTCACTTTTACCCCAACCAGTAAAGAACTTTGCCTGTTGGAAGTCACTGCTCTAAATGCGAGCCCAACTTTTGTGCGCTTCTGCAGAACAGCCAATATGAGCAAAGCGAGCAGCATCGTAATAGTTATGCCTAAGGTGTCATGCCAAAGTCGCGCTCCTCCAATATCGAAACGATCATCAACCGTGTCTGGGAAAGGAGAGCCGAGAAACATTGTGTAGCCGCCCCAATGTTTACGAACGAAAGCATCTATTAGAAGATATATGCCCAGGCTTGCTCCGATAGCTGGTATTGGGTCATCCCCGAGCGGGCGGATAACCACTTTTTCGAGGAGTGCCCCAAGCAGCATTGAGATTAAAACTGCGCCTGCGATTGCTGCCCAAAGCGGAAGAGGGGCTCCTAAGATGTCCGTTCCGGAAGTGAATTTAACGAACGGGCTAGGGCCTGTGGCGAGGACAAGTGCAATATAAGTAGAAAACATAGCGAGCTGACCTTGAGCAAGGTTCAATACTCCTGAAGAGCGAAAAACCATGGAGATAGCCACAGCTAGTGCTGCGTATGCAGACCCATTAGCTAATGAATCAAAGGTGCGTTGAAGAAACAAGGACATGTGAAACAGAGTTTGACACTTTTAGACAACCTTTATCCACCAACTCTGCCAATATCTTAAGTTTCGGTCTTGTCATTGGCCTAGTTTCTAGATATGACTAAAGCCGATACCGAGGTTTTGATAGTAGGCGGAGGGCCGGTTGGTTTAAGCATGTCGATTATGCTGTCCTTGCTTGATGTCGACCATGTGCTTATCGAAAGGCACCCCAGCACTACGTATCACCCAAAGGCGCGAAATCTGAATACTCGTACTATGGAGATTGTTCGCGAATGGGGTATCGATAAAGAAATGGCGGAAGTCGCCCTACCAGAAGCCTGGTCAAGTTCGATTGCTTATTGCAAGGATTTAGTTAAACCTGAGATAGGGCGCATGAAGACAAATGGGTTTGTTGGTTTGGGTGAAAGTATCAGCCCAGCGATTCCGCACCTCTCTAGCCAAGATGTTTATGAACCAATTTGGCGAAGAAGAGCTGAGTCGCTGGCCCCGGAGTCTCTGAAATTCGGAAGAGAACTTAAGAGCATGCGGTTTCACGATAGATCTGTTGAAGTAGAGATTGAAGTAGCTGATCAGATCGAGGTTATTACCGCTAGGTATTTAGTGGCAGCAGATGGTGCTAACAGTTTTGTCAGAAATACGCTTGAAATCCCAATGGATGGCCCAAGTGGAATAGCAAATTTTGTGAACGTGTACTTTAGTGCAGACCTTTCAGACCTGGTAGGCAAAAGGCCTGCGGTGCTTTTTTTTACCAGCGAACCACGCGGGGTTTTCCAGCCGTTAGACGGCCAAAAGCGCTGGCTTTGTCAGATAACACACTTAGGCCCAGGAAATGGTCTCGAGGAGTATGACGTAGCTACTTGTATGGACTGGGTTCGTAAGGCGACACAAAACAGCGAACTCGAAATTGAAATTCTCTCTATTGGTAGTTGGACCATGAACGCCACAGTTGCTGATAAATACAGTGAGCGAAGATGTTTTCTAGTCGGTGATTCTGCTCATCAGCTGCCTCCTACTGGAGGTTTTGGAGCGAATACCGGTATTCAAGATGCCCACAATCTGGCGTGGAAATTAAGTCTTGTGTTAAAGGGGAGTGCGAGTGAATCACTACTGGATACCTATGAGCAGGAGCGCAAGCCAGTAGCGGAGTTCAATGCGAAACAAAGCCTCGCGAATAGTAAAATGGTAGGCCGAATAACTTCTCTTGCCTTAAAAGGAGAGAGTGCTGATGAGGCAATCAGTGATTCAAAAAGGTACGGCAATTTTGCTGGAATGGAACTTGGATATTGTTATGAATCGAAGGCTGTTATCTCTGATCTAACTGACCCTCCGCTGGTAGATGATTATGTCGCCGACTATGTAGCTACTAGTCGTCCAGGACATCGTATTCCACACCATTGGCTTGACCTGGAGCAAAGCAAAAGTACGTTGGACTTAGCGAATAGCAACCTAGTTGCACTTGTAGATGAGGATGAAAGCCGTTGGGAAATAGAATCTGGAAAACAAATTGAGTTTATAGTGCTTGAAAAAAACGTGTCAAAGGCAATTGGTATGCCTCTCGGCGGCTGCATAGTTCTGAGACCAGATGGGCATGTAGCTTGGCGATCAGCCGGCGACGGTAGTAACGATTTAGCGTTAGGTGAAACAATTAATTTGATTCTAGGGAAAGCCGTGAGAAAGTAAAGAGATGGCAGGAATTCGGTATTTCGTAGAAGTATTAGTTACATGCGATGAGAATTTCACTGTTATTCGTGATGCCGCTATTGATGTTAAAGATGGCCAAATCACATGGGTCGGTAAAGAGAAAGAAGCTCCAGCAACCTTAAAAAAAGAAATCCGAATTAATGGTTTAGTTATGCCTGGTTTAATCAATGCGCATGCACACACTCCAATGACGCTGCTTCGAGGTGGTGGCGATGGGTTACCTTTGATGCGTTGGCTAACCGAGGTTATGTGGCCACGTGAAGGGCTCATGACCCCATCGGATGCCTACTGGGGCATGACGCTCGGGTCTGCGGAAATGCTGAGCTCGGGGATTACAACGACATGCGAGATGTATATCCACGAAGAGCAATTAGTCGAAGCCGCTACTAACGCCGGCATTCGAATAGTTATGACACCTGGAATTCTTTCAGCTCTGCATGCAGACTCGAATCAATCTGCGCTCCTGAGAATAGATGAGGTAGCCGATTTCCACCGATTGTATAACAATCCGAAAAAAGGTGTGACCGTAGGGTTTGGCCCTCATTCTGCCTATGACCTAGGGCTAGCTATATGTGCTGAAGTAGCTACAGCGGCTCGTGACCTCGATGCTTTGTTACATATTCATATAGCTGAAACAGCGAACGAGGGTTCGGAATTAGAACGCTTACACGGTGGTTTATCGACGGTGAGAATTCTTGGCGAGTCCACAGTTTTTGGGGGCAAAGTTCTTGCGGCTCATAGCGTGTGGCTAACTAGAGATGATATGGCGTCCTATGCCGACTATGGCGTTGCTGTTGCCCACTGCCCTTTAAGTAATATGAAACTGGGTTCGGGTGTAGCTGATATCAAGACAATGCGTGAATTGGGTATAACTGTGGCTTTAGGAACCGATGGCCCAGCCTCTAATGACAGTCTCGATCTGTGGCAAGAAATAAAAATTGCGCCATTGCTTTCGCGCGTGAGCTCTCTTGACGCGACAACTCTTGATGCCAAAGATGCAATCTGTATGGCTACCCGAGATGGGGCCAAGGCATTAGGTCTAACAGATGTTGGCTCACTCGAAGTGGGTAATTGGGCCGACATGATCCGGCTTGATCTTGACGACTCGGCTTTTATTCCAGCCACGAAAGAATCAGAGCTAATCTCAAATATTGCTTTTGCTGCTGGCCGCCGTTTAGTGAGTGACGTATGGGTAAAGGGAGAAAAAGTAGTCAGCGGACACCAGTGCTTAACGGTAGATGAAAACCTTGCTCGAACGGAATGTAAAGCTAGAGGGCTGCGGCTCGCTCAAGAATCTGGAACGTAAGCGTCGCCTTGAAGCGAATTCCATGCGACGATAGATCATGATCGGAATTATTGCCGGAACAGGATTTTATGCACTTCCCGATCTAATGAATCGATCTGATCGGCAGGTGAAAACTCCCTACGGTGAAGCATCGGTAAGTTTAGGGCTATGGAATGGCCAGCAGATAGCTTTTGTGGCGCGCCATGGTGGCGACCATTCAATCCCTCCGAGTTCAATTAACTATCGAGCGAATATTAAGGCGCTTGAGCAGCTAGGCGTAGAAGCAATTTTTGCAGTAAACGTGGTTGCCTCATTACTCCCAGATGAAGGTCCCGGCTCACTATTCTTAGTGAGTGATTTTTTAGAATTTACCCAAGGGAGGTTAAGCACATTTTTTGATCAACCTGGAGAAGTCCGCCACACCGATATGACCACAGCGTATGACCAGTCATTGCGTTCTCTTCTCTCAAAAGCTGCTGATCTAGAGGCAATTACCGTGCGAAACGGTGCAACTTATGTTTGTACCAATGGACCGCGCTTTGAGACACCGGCAGAAATCAGAATGTTTTCAAATATGGGAGCCGAGGTTGTCGGAATGACTGGCTACCCAGAGGTTGCGCTCGCACGAGAACTAAATATTCCCTATTCATCGGTTGCAGTGGTCTCGAACTTGGCGGCTGGACATGGAGAGGGTGAAATATCGCTAGAGGAAATATGGGAAGTATTAGATGGTTGCAAAAATAAAATTTTTCGGTTGTTAAGCCGGGCGGTTCAACTTTGGTCTACCGGTGAGTGCTGAACTGCCGGAGATGTTAGCTGCTGACTTTATCCGTGATGAGCCAGATCCATTTCATTGGAGAATGGGTGTGCGTCCGCTCGAACTTGATAAATGGCTAATCAAAGACACCCGCTTCGAAGTTGACCTAGCTGAACTAAGACTTCAGTTGGCAAAGCGTCGAGATGAGATTATCTATTGCGAAGAGGGATCTGAGGGAGCGTGCGCAGAAATTTATGCGGCTATTCGTGCTCATTGCTCGCTTAGTGAAGCGGAAACGTTTGTTTCTGCAGGTACAGACATAATTGAAGCCGCACGACTTATTGTCCAAGAAGACTTGTGTGTAATGACTCGCAAAAATGGTTTTTGGGTGATGGTTGCATGCGCTGTGGCTTTTCCAACTAGCTGGGATGTGCAATCTAAGTTTGGTAAAAGCCTCGATGAAATTCATGAACCTGTGCCGCGATATTCGAAAGACTTATCTAAATCGATGAATGTTTTTTTCGACAGGCTTCGATCTGAAGCCCCCGTTTGGAGATCTAATAGAACGCTTAGCGATAGCTCTTCTCTTCGACTCGAACCCTACACTCGCATTCAAGAAGCTCAGACAGAAATAACTATTGATAATGTAGGAGATAAAGTTTTTCTGAGAGTTGAATATCAAACGCTTAGAAAATTTCCTGTATCAGATTCCGTGCTCTTCACTATCCGGATACTGCAGCAACCACTGCGCGAGTTGCTCGATGAACCAGTTGCTTTGAGATCATTACTCAGAGGGTTAGCTCGAATGCCACCTGATATAGCTGCTTACAAGAGAGGTACTTCCAATTACGTAGAACTGATAGCTGAATGGGCTAAGGGGTCGGGTCTTGAGATTACTTAAGGAACTGGTACAGTTACCAACGAACGTTCGTTGGCAACTTGTTGATTGGAAGTAACTAGCTATGAAGACATGGGAGTCATTGGAGGACTTTGAGGCCTTTGTCATAGATGGTGGGATAGTTGAGCCATCTGACGAGATGCCAGATGTCTATAGGCTCGCTGTTTTTAAGTTCATAGAGCTGCATGCAAATAGCGAGTACATGGGAGGGTTAACTGAAAGAGATTGGATTCCTAAGGCTCCCGGTCTTCATCGTAAATTGACTGCTCTAGCGAAGACACAAGACGAGATCGGTCATGCCCACCTCTTGTACATGATCGCTGCAGATCTTGGAGTTAAAACCCGAGATGAGATGATGGAAGATCTTCTCGCTGGGACTACGAATTTTCACAATGTTTTTCATTACCGAGTCCATAGCTGGGGAGATCAAGTAGCCGTTGCATACTTAGTGGACGCAGCTGCCCTCGCTAGCCAGCAAGCAGTTTTTAAAAATTGTTCTTACGGGCCATACAAACGAATTCTTCGTCGCGTCATTGCCGAAGAAGGTTTTCACATGAGGAATGGTGAAGAACTACTTTTGACAATGGCGTCTGGTACAGACCTCCAGAGGACGATGATGCAGGACTCAATTAACCGGTGGTGGCTTCCAGCCATTCAACTTTTTGGGCCAGACTCTCGCTTAGATGACCCGCTTTTGCGGTGGAACATTAAATCTGAGCGTAACGAAGTTTTACGTGATCGTTATATTCAGAAATTTGTTCCGCAACTTCTTAATGCAGGATTTCAAGTTCCGGATTCTGGTTTGTATCAAGATAGTGAAACAGGTCGATGGTGCACAAGCGATATTGATTGGGAGCCTCTCAAAGCAACAATGCGAAATGGAGGCCCTGATAGCAAACGTCGTTTGAGTGATGCCAAGGCTGCGTGGGAAGACGCATCATGGGTCCGAGATGCATTAGACGAAGTGGTAATTAGCAAATGAGGAGTGCTCAAATGTTGAAGGCTGTTCGCGACGCCGTGGCTAAGGTCACGGATCCAGAGTATCCAGAAGTCACGATTGAGCAGTTGGGCATATTGGAAAGAGTTTTTAGCAGTGGCGAAAGTATCTGTATTGACCTAGTTCCAACTCGATCAGGGTGCCCGGCGTTAGAAATTATAAGAACAGATGTGTTAGCTGCAGCCAAAGATGTTGGTGCCACCTCTGTTTCCGTTAAATTTTGTTCGGACCCGGTCTGGACACCAGATCGAATTACTGAAGACGCACGACGTATTTTGGCTCGTGAGTTTTTTGTAGTGATTCGAAACGTTGACGGTAGCTCCAAGTGTCCGATGTGTGAGAATAGTGAACTAGAGAATCGAAGTGATGTGGGCAGTACTCCGTGTCGGTCTGTGTCCTGGTGCGCTGAGTGCCGAAACCCGATTGAAGTTATAAGACGATGAAGCGTAATTCGCGAGCAGATGTAATTGAAACAGCTAGTCGACTTTTCGCTAAAAAAGGCTTTCATGGCACCTCAATGAGAGATCTGGGTGGCGAACTCGGCCTTTTAGGGTCGTCTTTGTATTCGCATATCGGTTCAAAAAATGAACTACTTGTTGACGTTGTACGTCAATCTGCTGCCACGTTCCAGAAGCTTGCTGATGAAGTTTCGGCGTCAGTAGAACCGGCGCCGGCCCGTATGTTTCAGCTTGTACGGGGCCATCTCAATATTCTTGTGAATGACCAATATCAGGCGCAAACTTTTTTGAACGAAACTCGATTTCTTCCACCAAATGAACGAGAAATGGCAGTGAAACTGTTTGATCACTATCAACAAACGTTTCACAAAGTTATTTCTGACGGCCAGGACGCTGGCTTCTATCGGAAGTCGATGGACGTCCATCTTGCTGCAAATTTAATTCTTTCGCTTCTAAACGGAACGACTCGCTGGTTCCGAGATAACGGCCCATTGGACATTGGAGATGTTTCGGCAGAAATTGCTGCTCTCTTAGGCAGCGGGATCAGTTCAAATAAGTCGATAGAAGGACTCTAGATAGATGAAAACTTATGAGGTGTTTCTAAAAAAAGCTGGTAAAGAACCGTTCGGACACGCGGGATCACTTGATGCGCCGGATGATCATATGGCTTTGCTTTTTGCTAGAGACTCTTATGGGCGAAGAAGTGAAGGTGAGCAAATTTGGGTAGTTAGTCGCGACCATATTCTTGAAGGTAACCAATCAGATTTGGCTCTTGCTGATAGATCTCATAAACACAATGATGGTCAGCGAGTTTCTGAACTCCGGACGAATCAAAGGCTGAAGAAAGAACTCGGCGAATGATGCATACGCTAGATGGTGCCGCTAATGAATATCTGCTTGGCTTCGCTGATGATGAATTGTGTGTCGGGCAAAACCATTCTTGGTGGATCGCTGTTGGCCCATTCCTAGAAGAAGATCTCGCTTTTTCATCAATTGCCCAAGATGAGCTGGGCCATGCTCGAATGTTGTATGAGTTTCTTGAGCTAGAAGAATCTGTAGATGAAATTGCTTACGGGAGGGATCCGCGAGAGTACCGATCTGCGCATATAGCTGAGTTAAGGTGTCATCAGTGGCCAGAAGCCCTAGTAAGACATGTGCTCTATGACTTAGCTGAAGAGGTTCGCTGGCGTGCTTTATCTAAGGGAAGTTGGAAAGGTATAGCTGCTATAGCGACACGGGCTATTGCGGAAGAACGCTTTCATTTACAGCACGCTCTATCTCTTGCAGAAAGATTGTTAGCAACTGCTGAAGGTAGAAAACGTTTGCTTCCTAGTTTCCAAAGATTAGCTCCAATGGGACAAGAGCTTTTCAGAGTCAACTTAAATGAACTTCAGCTCGTAGAGAGCGGGTTATTGTCATCGCCATTAATTGATCAAAAAAATTCTTGGATCAAAAACGTAGAAACCTTTTTAGATTTGTTTAACTGCGAAATTAACTGGGATCAATTTCAGGATGCTCCGGGGCGTGAAGGTATGAGGTCATCAGACTTTGAATCGCTGCATGCCGAGATGGTCGAAGTCCTTAGCTTAGATCCAAATGCTAAATGGTAAATTTTAATGGTGCTGGTTAATCAGTGTCCAGACTTTTTCGGGTGTGCATGGCATGTCTATGTGTCGTATTCCGAGATGGGATAGGGCGTCAATCACTGCGTTTTGGATAGCTGGTGTGGATCCGACTGTGCCTGATTCGCCGATACCTTTCGCTCCGAGAGGATTTATATGAGTTGGGGTTTCAAGAACTATCCGGTCAAAAAATGGTAACTCTGTTGCCGAGATAACTGGGTAATCACCAAAGTTCGTTGTCAGCGGATTGCCATCTGGGTCATATCTAAACTCTTCCATAAGGGCCTGTGCAGCTCCTTGTGCCAGGCCTCCATGCACTTGGCCATCTGCAAGTAACGGATTCAAGATTATGCCAGCGTCATCACATGCAAACATTCTGATCAGCTTGGTGAATCCGGTTTCTCTATCAATCTCCACGACAGCTATGTGGGTACCGAATGGGAAAGTCGGTCCTTCGGATTCAAAAATTTCTTCTGAATGAAGAAGTCTCGGGCCGGCGGTTGCGCTTTCTAAATAATCTGATACAGCCGCCCATCCGACGTCAACAGCGGGGGTTCCCACCACATGAAAACGTCCTGAAGAAGTATCGAGAGTGATATCTTCTGTCGATGCTTCTAGAAGCTCGGCGGCAATTTTTTTCGCTTGCTCTACTAGACCGGATGAGGCTTCCCATATAGCAGCGCCGGCTAACTGAACGGATCGGGACCCACCTGTAATAGCCCCTTGTGGTACTTCATCCGTATCACCGTGAACTACCTTTATCTCGTTCATCGGGACACCAGTCTGGTCAGAAATAAGCATTGCCCAAGACGTGTGATGTCCTTGCCCATATGGAGACGATCCGGTGCGTGCAAGTAATTGGCCTCCGGGTAAAAGTTCTAAGGCTCCGTATTCTGCTCGCCCAGCTCCTGCAGTTCGCTCGACATAGGAGGCTAAACCAATTCCGAGATAAGGTTCAGTTCCAGATTGGATCCGACGTTGCTGCTCTATACGCAGCTTTTCGTATTCGCTTGCTTCCAAAGCTGCATCTAGAGTTGCTTCGTATTCACCGCTGTCGTAGGGACTTCCTGTTGGTGTGACAAGCGGGAATTCGTGAGGTTGTAAAAAATTTTTCCTGCGAACTTCAGCAGGGTCCATATTGATGTCGCGGGCGAAAGCATCGACAGCCCTTTCGATTGCAGCGGCAGCTTCTGGTCTTCCTGCCCCTCGATAGGCTCCGGTTGGGGTTGTGTTTGTTACCACTGAAACTGAGCTAAAACCGACGCTTGGTATCTCATAACAACCAGTCAACATAGCGCGAGCGTTGCTAGGAAGACCGGCACCGCCAGCCGGATAGGCACCTGACTCTTGAACGATATGCAGCTGATATGTAGTGATATTTCCGTCACGGCTGCCACCGATTTTGCAATATTGAATTTGGCCTCGTCCATGACCTAAACCGACCATGTCATCACTACGAGGCGGAACCCATTTCACAGGTCGGCCAATCCGTCTTGCAAGCCAACCTAAAAGAACTTCTTCAGGGAATGGACGTGCTTTAGCTCCAAAGCTTCCACCAACATCTCGTGAAATTACTCTTACTTGTTCTTCTTGTAGGTTGAGAATCTTCGCAATGGCTGAACGTACTGGATGAGGTCCTTGCCCTGAGTTGTAGCAGTATAGGCGCCCGTCAGCATGCCATTCAGCTGCTGCTACTCGAGTTTCGATTGGGGCTGGAGCAAGACGGTTGTTGACTGTTCGAACCTCACTTATAACTTCACAAGAACTAAAATCTGCTTCGAGTCCTTCGGCTTGCATCCGGCACACAATATTGCCTTCGTTTGTTCCATCGAAGAGTAAAGTAGATGAGCTAAGCGCTTTTTCTGGGTCGATTATGACCGGCATTGATCGAAAATCTATTTCTATAAGTTCTGCGGCGTCCATGGCTTGGGCGATGGTTTCCGCAACTACTGCCGCTATTGGTTCTCCGACGTAACGAACTCTGTGATCAGCTAGAAGCGGACGAATCATTGCATCATCAAAAATAGGATTACCTGAAGGATAAGGCCCAATATCAAGGTCTTTGTTAAGTACTACATCTATGACCCCTGGCGCTTGCAAAGCGTCAGCAATTTCTATGGAAAGAATTTCAGCGTGGGCGATTGTGGAGACTAGATAATAAACTTGAGCGGCGTTTTGTAAATGAATGCCCGCTACATAGTTGCCTAAACCTCGAAGTAGTGGCTCATCTTCACGTCTACGAACTGAAGTTCCTCGCAATGCCATCTCTAGATGCTCCCGAAATAATTTGGACTAGTTATTAACTCAATCACACTACTGATTGTGTCAGGCAAGATAGGCTCATGTTCGTTCGGTGTCTATAAATAGCGAAGTCCGGTGAGATTCCGGCACTGTCCCGCAACGGTGATGTCCCTTTGGGAAAAAGTCCGGTCGCCTATTCTTAGCCCTCGCACGACGATTCCCGAGGAGGAAATGTTGTGCGGCAGGTTTTCTGCCGCCCTTAATCTCGGCTAACAGGAGATCTTAAATGAAACAATTAGTCAGAGTAGCGGTCTTCGCAATAGTATCAATTCTGATGTTTTCTTCATGTGGCGGTCAGGAAAGCATTACAGCAGATGAGGCGACTGCGGACACTCAAGCTCCTGTCATTGAAGAACCTTCAGATGACAACAAGCTAGTGACCCTTGAAGCAGATGAAGAAGTTCCGGAAGGCCCTCAATCTATTGTCTCGTTATCACCTACTGCTACAGAAATGCTGTTTGCAATAGGAGCAGGATCACAGGTAGTAGCTGTAGATAATTACAGCTACTACCCAAAGGAAGCGCCTGTAATAGAAGACTTATCCGCTTGGTCTCCAAACATCGAGGCGATTGCTGAGTTTGAGCCTGATTTAGTGGTCCTGAGTGACGCTGGCGTCCAAGAGGAATTGGAAAGTTTAGGAATTGAGGTCTTGGTTTTACCGGCGGTGACCAACCTTGGCGGTGTTTATGAACAAATTGCGGAGCTAGGTGTGGCTACAGCGAACGTGGATGGTGCAGGTGTGCTTGTTGCTTCGATGCGCGCAGAGATTTCATTGATTATCGATAATATCGTGACTCCTGAGAAACCTCTTACATATTTCCATGAGCTCGATGACACTCTCTATTCAATTACAAGTGGCACATTTATTGGGCAGATTTATGAAATGGTCGGACTTAGTAATATTGCCGACCCTGCCGACGCGGATGGGTCTGCATACGGATACCCGCAGTTAACTCAGGAATTTATTCTTGAATCTGACCCAGATCTAATATTTTTTGTTGATGCTAGTTGTTGCGGACAAAGTGTTGAAATAATTGGTGAACGCCCGGGGTGGGATGTCCTTAAAGCAGTACGTAATGGAACCGTAATAGAAATGGATGCCGATATAGCTAGCAGATGGGGTCCACGTCTAGTTCAGTTCTTGCAGTCCTTGTCTGATGCTGTCGCTTTGGTCCCCGCTGGATAACAAAATGCAACCCGAGAAATCACATACTGCATTAGCCAATTATGAACGCCTACGCCTGACATGGCTTCTCGGCGGCGTCGTATCTGTCTTGGCTGTCGCAGCTATTTCTCTATCTCTTGGACCAGCTAACATTTCGGTTAATTCAATTATTTTCGAGATCATAGATAGGTTGCCACTTTTAGAAGCGAACAGTAATCTCAGTGAAATTCATTCAAATATTGTCTGGGAAGTGCGGCTTCCTCGAGTGATCCTAGGAGGACTTGTCGGTGCGACGTTAGCTCTGAGCGGCGCGACCTACCAAGCCGTTTTTCGGAATCCGCTAGCCGATCCCTACCTTTTGGGTGCGGCCGCTGGCGCTGGATTAGGAGCGACCCTTGCGTTGGTCAACCGATGGGGAGATGGAAGTGGTGCAGGTGACGCCGTTCCGCTCCTAGCCTTTTGCGGAGCACTTCTAGCCGTTGCAATTACCTACTTCATGGGGCTGACAGGAGATAGCAGCAGATCTCCTGCCTCGCTTCTATTAGCAGGTGTTGCAGTTGCGAGTTTTCTCACAGCAATCCAAACTTTCATTCTTCAACAGAACGCAGATACGATTCGCCAAGTCTATACATGGATTCTTGGGCGTCTAAACACTGCATCATGGGGCGAAGTGTGGCTATTGCTTCCCTATGCGCTAGGAACATCTTGCGTGATTCTTCTAAATCGTCGAATTCTAGATGTCATGCGGCTAGGAGACGCTGAAGCCGCCTCATTAGGTATTCGACCAGATAGAACAAGAAAAATAATGGTAGTGGCTGCTTCGTTAGCAACTGCGGCGGCAGTAGCTGTGAGCGGCCTAATTTCATTTGTTGGAATAATAGTCCCTCATACAATTCGGTTACTTTTTGGTTCGAGTAATCGGATCGTGCTTCCATTATCGATGCTTTTCGGAGCATCTTTCATGATCGCAGTAGATCTGCTTGGTCGAACAGTGGTATCACCATCGGAGATACCGATCGGAGTCATAACGTCTTTTTGCGGTGCCCCATTTTTTATTTTTGTTCTTCGATCTAGCCGTAGGTCAATCTGATGGCATTACTGGAAGCAAAAAATATCTCAGTGTCTCTAGGCAAGACTCGAGTAATAAAACAAATAACCTTGTCAGTCCAAAGTGGTGAATGGTTAACAATTGTTGGTCCAAACGGATCAGGAAAATCAACCTTTCTAGCTGCGGTAGCGGGCTTGCAAAATTGTGAAGGTTCAGTCAGTATCAGCGGTCAGGCTCTATCAAAAATTACTGCTCGAAGTCGAGCTCAATTAGTTTCTTATGTCCCTCAACATCCGATAGTGCCGTTAGATATGTTGGTGGGAGATTACGTTTTGTTAGGTAGGACACCACATATCTCAGCACTTGGAGTAGAGGGGCCAGTCGACCTAAATTTAGTTGGCGAAATTCTTAGCCGTCTAGACCTTGAAGAGTTAAGTAGCCGACCCTTAGGATCGCTTAGCGGTGGGGAGTTGCAAAGGTGTCAACTAGCGCGCGCTTTGGCTCAAACGACACCAGTCATACTTTTAGATGAACCAACAGCAGCGCTTGATTTGGGACATCAGCAGCAAGCCTTAGACCTGTTAGAAGAACTCCGCAACGAACGGCAAATGACAATTATTTCTACAATGCACGACCTTACATTGGCTGGTCAATACAGCGACCGTCTCATGTTGTTTGACCACGGAAGAGTAGTGGCAGAAGGAAATGCGGCAGATGTCATTAAAGTTGACCTACTCGCTGAAACATATTCTGCTCGTATCCAAGTTATTGAAGTAGATGGAACGCAGGTAGTGGTGCCGCGATCTAAGGAGTCAAGATGACAAGTGTCCCACCTGAAGAAGGACCTGAAATTAAGAATCGCGTGGCTAGCAAGTCACTGGTCATAGTCAACACTGGCGATGGTAAGGGCAAGTCTTCTTCAGCATTTGGGGTAGTTGTTCGTGCAGTAGCGCGAGAATGGCCGGTAGGGGTAATCCAATTTTTGAAGTCGGGGAAATGGGAAGTCGGAGAAGAAAAAATTTGTAGAGATGTCTTGGGAGTCGACTGGTGGGCAATCGGAGATGGGTTTACCTGGGATTCAAAAGATATAAGCGAAGATCAAGCAGTTGCCGTGTCAGCATGGGCACAAGTAAAGAAAGTAATTCGAGAGGACAAATATCGTTTAGTTGTTCTAGACGAGATTACGTATCCAATTAATTGGGGATGGATTGAGCTAGATGAAGTTGTATCAGTAATAAAGGCGCGACCAGTTGCAACAAATGTTGTCATAACCGGTCGGGATGCCCCTGAAGCACTAATTGACTTAGCGGATACAGTCACTGAAATGCGAAAAATTAAACATGCTTTTGATAATGGAATAATGGCAAAAAAAGGTATTGACTATTGACCCGCAAGCGCTTGTCTCGTAACTGTCCGGCGGGATTCACGTTCTTGACAGGGGGAGCTCGGTCGGGGAAAAGTCGGCTCGCTCAGGAAATAGCAAACAGTTCTGAGTCTTCAGTTTGTTTCATTGCAACTGCCGAGGCCCTTGACGAAGACATGGCGACACGAATAACCCAACACCAGAATGATCGTCCCGCTCATTGGTCAACCAAAGAGGCGCCGATTGAAATAAACAACGCATTATTAAATGTGGACAAAAACCATGTAGTAATAATTGACTGTTTAACTTTATGGGTATCTAATTTGTTGTCAGCAGAATTTTCCTCGTCTGCAATTCTTAGAAAATCAGCTGAAGCCCTTGCGTCAATACGTAATCGAAATGCTCCGACCATCGTTGTTTCGAATGAAGTAGGGCTGGGCATAGTCCCAGGTAACGAACTGTCTCGTACTTATCGTGATGTTCTTGGCTCAGTGAACCAGTCTTTCGCTGGTAACTCAGATCAAGCTTTTCTTACTGTTGCAGGTCTTTTACTGCCACTGCAACATCCAGAAAGGGTTCTGTGACACTCCAAATTGAACGCTATCTGAGTAACCTCCCCAAACTCGATCGAGAAATCGCTGCTGCTGTCAGGGATCGTTCAAATCAAATTTTGAGACCAGCAGGAGCGTTAGCACGACTAGATGAGATAGCAATTTTTATTGCTAGCTGGCAGCAAACTCTTAGCCCTAAAGTGCTTAATCCTAAGATTCTTATTTTCGCTTCAAATCACGGAATAGCAGATGCTGGAGTGAGTAATTACCCAAGTGAAGTCACCGAGGCAATGGTGAAAGCATTTCAAAACGGTGTCTCATCGATTAATGCTATTGGGAGACTAGTTAACGCCGAAGTTGACGTAATAGATGTGGGAGTTAAAACCCCGACTAAAGATTTTCGATATGAAGATTCAATGTCGAGTGAAGAATTTGAGACTGCATTTTTCCAAGGAGTAGAAGCAGTGGATGCGATAGACACTGACCTGTTGGTTGTGGGAGAAATGGGCATCGGCAACACGTCTGCTGCAGCGGCTGTGGCTGCGGCGACTTTTGGCGATGGAGCGACGCAGTGGGTAGGTCACGGGACTGGTGTTGACGAGGAAGGATTTAGACGAAAACAAGCGGCAGTAGCGGAAGGCCTGGCTCGAGTTCGAAAAGCTGACGGCCAAAACCAGTCGTTAGATATGCTGCGTCGGCTAGGAGGAAAAGAGATGGTCGCTATAGGTGGCGCTGTGGTTGCAGCACGACATCGGCGTATCCCGGTGCTCTTGGATGGGTACGTTGTCGCTTCTGCTTTGGCCCCAATCTGGAAATATGATTCAGAAGCTCTTGATCATTGTTGGGCAGGACATCGTTCGCCGGAGCCAGGGCATGGAACACTCTTGAGAGAATTTGGATTAGAGCCGATACTTGAACTCGATCTGCGTTTAGGTGAAGGATCTGGAGCGGCAGCAGCTGTTCCCTTGGTGCGAATGGCTTGCGCCCTTGTTTCGGAAGTACCTACGTTTGATGAATTTTTTGAGGGTAAGACGTGAGAAATTTGAGAGCAGCTGTAATTTTCCTCACCCGTATCCCAATTACTTTCGGTAAAAAGGAAATGCCTGAGTTAAGTCGTTCGGTCCCATGGTTCCCCGTTGTCGGTGCGCTAGTTGGACTGCTTGTAGGAACTTCGTATTGGTTGCTTAGTCAGATTATCCCTGGAAGCGTAGCCGCAACGGCATCTATCGCACTAGGTGTCATCGTTACTGGTGCATTCCATCTAGATGGCTTAGCTGATGTTGCGGACGCTTTTCCAGGAGCGGCTACTGTAGAACGCCGTCTTGAGATTTTGAAAGACAGCCGGTTAGGCACCTACGGAACTAGTGCGTTGGTATTGGTTCTTCTACTAGAAATAGCTTCTCTCGCGAATTTGTCACCTTTCGATGGATTCAAAGTAGCCATCGCGGCAAACGCCTTAGGGCGCTCATCTGCTGTATTCGTGATGCTGATTTCTCGGCCTGCGCAAGTATCTAGCCTAGGACTTTCGTATGTTTCAGATCTTAGCTTTTGGCGCGCTTCGATAGGGATAATGGCCGGAAGCGGTTTAACTTATGGGTTACTAGGGTTACCGGGATTGATATTGATTTTATGCTGCCTCCCGCCGGCTTTGATTATTCGAGTTTGGTCATATCGATCGATAGGTGGCATTTCTGGTGACTCTTTGGGTGCAGTTGCACAAGTCAGCCAAATGTTTGTTTTTTTGGTAGCAGTTGGCGTCCTTGGCAGTACTTGCGAATGCCTATAAAGAATTTATCGAGGTACTCTGACCCACGTGGCAAAATCAGATGCAGAGTTACCAAATGACGGTCGGCTAAAGTTAGATGAAATGTTTCGGTCTGACCCGTTTGCGGCGAGTCTCGACGCGGAAGTCATTGCGTGGGGTCCAGGCTTTGCAACTGTGAGCGCACTTATCACTGAAAGACAAACAAATTTTCTTGGCGGCGGCCACGGCGGAATCTTATTTAGTTTGGGGGATATTGCCATGTCGTTTGCTTCAAATGGTTACGGTAGGAAAGCGTTAGCGGTGCAAATTGATATCGGGTACCACAGAGGAGTGTCTCAAGGCGAAGAAGTTGTAGCGACAGCAAGTGAAACTAGTCGCACAAGAAGATTTGCTAATTATCGTCTTGAACTTCATGTTGATGAGAAGTTAGTTGGATCAGCCACGGGAATTACCTACCGAACAGATGAATGGCATTTTGGTGAAAATTTGTGGCCTGAAGACTGGCGATTGAAGCACTGATGAGGGACTGTGATGGAAGCAACCCTAAGTCACACGACTTAAAAAAGTATTGTCTCAAGGGCTGGATAGTGAGACTGGGTTGTGTCTTGTTGCTTGTAGCAAGCGGGTGTATGTCGAAAGCTGAATTCTCTGATTCAGAAGCTACAGCTATTCAGGAAATAGTTTTAGATGATGATGAGCAACTGACCTCAGGAACTCTTGATGTCCCTGAGGACATGACTACTGAAATTTCTCAGCAGAAAGAATTGAGTCCTCAATCCGGTGGAGCAATCACTGTCTTGCTTCAAGATGATCTCTCTCCAATTAATGGATGGTCCCCATGGGAAAATATTTGTGCTTGGGCTTGCAGAAATGTTTTGAACCAAGTCTTAGAAACATTGACCGTAGTTCTGCCAGATGGTTCTGTAGTCCCGTTCCTAGCAAAAAAAATTAATCACAATAACGATTACACGGAATGGACGGTGGAGCTGCGCTCCGGGCTTTTGTTTAGTGACGGCACCCTTTTGGAGGCATCGATCTATAAGAAAGGGTATGACGATTATGTAAAGAGTGGAAAAGTTACAAGCGGGCTTCTCCGCGATGCGAGAATTACTAGCGTCAACGTAGTTAATGACTCGACACTCTTGTTTGAGCTTAGTGAATCTAACCCGATGCTCTTAAATGTGTTAGCAGGGCCAATCGGGCGAGTATTTTTATTAGAAAAAGACTCTTTGAGCGAAGAACAATTCGCGTTTAATCCGGTAGGAACAGGTCCATTTATTTTTGAAGGTTGGAGTCCGGGAGAACGAATTGTCTTAAGGTCCAATTCTCGTTACTGGCGTAAGGATGAAAACGGAGTTCAGCTGCCGTATCTGGAGGAAATAACTTTTCGTCAGATCGCCGATGAACGTCTCCGGTTAAACTTTTTAATTAAAGGAGAAGGCCAAATCCTTCAGACAAGGTCTTCGTTAGCGATCAGCCAAGGACGAGAATCTGAATTGACTGTAATATCGCGACGAGAAGATAATGTTGGAGTAATCTTATTTAACACTTTAGAGAGCCCCACGAATGATCTGCGTGTCAGAAAGGGCTTACTGCTTTCTTCAGACCAAGAAGAACTTGGCCGACTAGCGTCCAATAGCCCCGATGCGTCATTAGCAGCTCAATGGGTGAGTCCCGACAGCAGATGGTATTCAGAGGCGGTGACACGCGCGTGGCCTAAAGCTAATATGAGCGAAGCTAAAGAGTATTTACTTACGTACGTTCAGGACCCTAAGCGTTCCGATAAACGAATGACCGGCGAAAAAATTGCAGTCACGCTACTTTGTACTGACGATCTACAGCTTGCTAATATGACACGATCGTTAAAGAGTCAATGGGAAGCAACAGGTTTGGTAGACGTCACACTGGAACAAGTGGGTCGCAACGCGTTAATAAAAAGGGTTCTTGGGTCAGTTACTGATCAACCTTCGTTTAAGGGAGATTTTGAAGCAAGCTGCTGGAGAGTAGGTGGAGAGTCTGATCCAGGTGCCCAGATAGAAGCTTTCCTTGGTCTGGTTAAGACTTCACCATTAAACGTCGCGAATATGGAAGGTGATGACTTACTGTCGCTGGTGGAGGAGTTGAACGCCACAGGAAAATTTCAGGATCGATCGTTGATCCTCGAAAATTTGATGCTTTTGCTTAATGCAAAAATTCCAATGATTTACGTGGACTACTTGTCTTCAGCTTTGATTGGAGACTCTTCTGTCGAGGGATTAGGTACCTGGACACTTCCTGAAGGCACTTCTGTCTTGGGGCAGATAGCAGGTGTAGGACGTTACTCAGAGGTTTGGCTTAACGATGGATGATTCTTTACCAGTGTGGTCAGCCACTCAGCTGGGATGGAATTTTTCTCAAAAAAAATTCCCAAAAATAGATAGTGATTATTCTATTAGTCGTGTGTCTGTTGAACATCGGGGCGCATACGAAATTATGGGCGAAACTGGACAACGAGAAGCCGCTCTTGATACTCGGCTCAGAGAGTCGGCAACAAACCAACTGGACTATCCAGCAGTTGGTGATTGGGTAATTCACACTAAGGATGCTCAGCATGATCGACGTGTGTTAATAACAGAAGTTTTACAACGCCACTCCGTCATCATTCGACGAGCTCCAAAGCAAGAGCCGATACCACAAGTCGTTGCTACTAATGTAGACGTCCTCGGCATCGTCACTTCTGCTGATCAGCCACTCGACGAACGTCGGTTAGAACGATATTTAGTGACCGCATTTAGTAGCGGAGTTGTGCCAGTTGTTATCGTAAATAAATCAGATTTAAATGGGACAGTTGAACGCGCCAACTACTTTCGAGCTCAGTATCCAAAATTAGAGGTGCTCGAAACCTGCGGTATTCATGGGTCAGAAGGACTCGGCATAGAAGAAATTACTGGAGACGGCCTTACGGTTGCTTTGACCGGATCTTCCGGAGTGGGTAAATCAACCCTAGTTAATCGTTTGCTCGGCGAAGACATAGTGAGAACTGGTGAAGTCCGAGCTGACGGGACTGGCAGGCATACAACAGTACGACGTCAATTGTTCGTCTTGCACGGGGGAGGTGTTGTTATAGATACTCCAGGGTTAAGAGAACTTCAGCTATGGGATGGTAGTGGCTTAAACCTTGTGTTTCCTGAGATATCTGAGTTTGTCGACCTTTGCCGTTTCTCTGATTGTTCTCATAATGAAGAGCCTGGATGCGCAGTCTTGGAAGCATTGTCGAGCGGGCTCATAAGTGAACCTAGGATAAGCTCGTATCAGGATTTATCGCATGATTTAGAAGAGTTGCGAACTCAAATCGAGCTTTATGAAAGAAGTAAACGTCATCGTCGCGATGCCCGATCTTAGCCCCAGCGCGTCGTCGTCCTATCGGCCATTAAATCTAGGTTTCCGCTTTTCCATAAATGCTGCGACGCCCTCTTGATAATCAGCGCTGTCAAAGCAAGCTTGAACCATTTTATCTACAGCCTTAAAATCTCTAGCTGTTTCATCTTTCAGCCACTCATTAATCGAAGCTTTTGCAGCAGCAATAGTTAGAGGCGCATTCGAAGAAATGAGATCTGTCCAGACCGCTACATGCTCCTCTAACGAGGCTTTGGGCACAACTTGGTTAATTAAACCCATGGACAAAGCTTCATCTGCCCCGAATCGGTCAGCCAGAAACATAATGCGTTTGGCAGCAGATGGACCTACCAGTTGTACTAATTTGCCTAAACCGGCAGTCGCATAACCCAGCCCTAAGCGTGCTGCCGGAATTGTGAAAAGCGCATCGTCAGATGCAACCCTGATATCAGCAGATAGAGCTACTGCTAACCCTCCACCGATGCAATATCCATGGATCATCGCTATCAGTGGTTTACGCAAATTACTAAGTGCTGCGTAAGCCTCTGAGGTAGCGTCGTCATAGCCATCGTTAGATTCGCTGTTCTGTCGTTTCTCACTGAATTGGCTGATATCAGCTCCGGCTGCGAATGCTTTTTCTCCAGAACCTTTGATAACGACAACCCTAATCATTTCATCATCGCCGAGGTCAATAGCGGCATTTCTAAGAGCAATCCACATGTCTGCGCTTATCGCATTGTGGCGTTCAGGATGATCAAGAATAATTGTGCCGACATAGCCGTTACGTTCAATATGTATCTGTCCTGCCACAGCAAGAAATGGTACACCTACTTCTCGGACCGTTGGTGGTTCGATAAGCGGGGATAAATAAGCAACGTGCAAAAGCTGAGAGATGGACTCGATGGCGGTCTTTATTGCGGTGCTCTGAATCAAATGCAATCACTGATCAATCAAAACGTAATTTCTAATAGCTCACTAAGTCGACATTTAGCTGAAACAACTAGTTACAGTCGCGGAACTTAGTAATCGCAGGAAAGCTGGCGGCTATTCAAACTAAACAAAGTAGATGTTCTTAAACAATTCTCGATCCACACGGGAGATGTTGTCAAAGAGGGAGATTCTAAGGACCAGCTATTGGAGTCATGCAGATCTTAGAGCTCAAGGTGAAGTTATCAGCTAATCAATTTGAGACTATTTTGGCACCCAGTTTGGGTCTCTGCGTTCTTTGAAAGCACCAATTCCTTCTTGAGCCTCCTCTGACTTGAACAGAGATTGACTTAGATGCGAAGTCCATTCCCAGGCTTCACTGCGCTGCATTTGCGGTACTTTCGAAACTAGTTGTTTCGACGCAGCAAGTGCATTTGGTCCGCCTTTCACAACTTTCCTGATGGTTTCGGATACGGCAAGATCAAGTTCAGAACGAGGAACAGCTTGATTAATCAAACCGATGTATGCCGCTCTTTCGGCTGGAATCTTTTCTCCGCTTAAGAACAATTCGCTGGCATTCGCGCGGCTCAGTTTTGGAAGGCAGACAACGGAGATAACTGCTGGTGCGACTCCAATTCTGACTTCCGTGAAGCCAAAAATTATGTCATCAGCCGCAACAGAAATATCAAAAGCTGCTGCTAAGCCGACGCCTCCACCAGTGCAATGACCAGCTATTGAGCCGATTACCGGTTTCGGCGATTCCATTATGTCATCGAGAATTTTTGTAAACGTATGTCGCGCCTCGGGTTGAACCACTCCTGGAGCAGCCGCTTTGAGATCGGCTCCAGCGCAAAAAGTATTACCATTATTCGTAAACAAAACAACTCGTATCGATGGGTCGTTCTGAGCTTTATCGAAGCAATCGCCGATGGCATTCACCATCTCAACACTTAGAGCGTTCTTATTTTCGGGTCTGTTTAAAATGATTGTCGCAATTCCAGAAGAAATTTCGTAAATAGCTGCATCAGAATGTGTGCTCACGATATGGATTGTAGTTAGGTGATTGCTGTTTGTCGTCAGGTTGTCCTCTGGATGCCCTAACTAAATCCTAAGATGATAGATGTGACTGACTTAAACACCACAAATGGGCAGACTGAACTTCAAGATGCTTGCGGGATTGATACTGATTGGTTATGTCAGAAAATTTTTGAACTAACCGATAGCTCGGATCTTGCTGCCTTGGCAGGCTTCGTTGTAGATAAGCCGGTCAAAATTGTTTTGATTGTTGTCATAGCGTTGGTTGTACGAAGAATTGTTCATCGCGGAATTGATGGATTGATCGAACGATTGATGCAGGAACGTAAGGTTGATGAGCGGGGCGCCGTTGAGGAAGTGGAGTCAACTGGTACTGCAATGCGCCGAGACATACTTGCGAGGAAGCTATCTGCCTTGCATGAACGTTCTGAGCGGGCTCGCCAACGGGCTAAAACATTAGGTGTACTTTTTAAGAGTGTTGCATCTGCGGGTATTGGTGCAGTCATGCTAATGATGTTGCTCGGTGAATTCGATATCAACTTGGGTCCACTTATAGCGGGGGCCGGAATTTTGGGTGTGGCCATAGGGTTTGGTGCTCAGTCTTTAGTGCGTGATCTTCTCAGCGGTATCTTCATGTTGATAGAAGATCAGTACGGAGTGGGTGATGTGATCAATGCAGGCGAGGCGACTGGCACTGTTGAGTCGATTGGTTTAAGAACAACGAGACTTAGAGATGTGAGTGGGACTTTGTGGCACATCCCTAATGGTGAAATTCGAAGAGTGGGCAATATGTCGCAAGTTTGGGCGCGTGCGATTTTAGATATTGATGTTGCATACGACACGGACCTAGACCTAGCTATGGAAACGATAAAAGAGGTAGCTGACGGGTTGTGGCAAGAGCAACGTCAAGAGGCAACGATTATCGAAGAGCCTGTCGTAGCAGGTGTTCAAAATTTCGGTGCTGATGCTGTGACCATTCGGCTGTCAGTGAAGACCGAACCTTCAGAACAATGGGGGACCGGAAGGCTTCTAAGGAAACGACTAAAAGAGGCTTTTGATCGGGAAGGCATTGAGATTCCGTTCCCTCAACGAACGGTATGGCTTAAAAATGAATCAGATGTGAGCGAGCAAAACACTGATGAACCGAAACGAGTTAGTTACGAAGATAGACACGGAATCTCAAAGGCTGGAACTGATGATTAGGAACCAGGGTTAGATATTTTAATTTGTGACGATGACGCGCGTCCCTACGGGCATCCATTCGTAAAACTCTTTGGCCTGGTCATTTCGCAACCTAATGCAGCCCTCCGACCTGTAGGTGCCTAGCTGAGCTTCAGTCTGAAGTGGTTCTCCATCGCCACCATTTGGAATATTGTGGAAACCAATTGCCTGAGTATTTCCCCAGGTGAAACGAACCATATATTCCATTGAAATATCATCATGGCCAGCAATAGTGCGCCGAGATTTTGAAAAAACGCTATAGTCACCTGGCTTTGGTATATCTGCTCTTCCGCTAACAAGATAACTTTTATGCACCGTTTCGTCGTCGTTTACTAACCATACGCGGTGCAACTTGTTTGAGAAAATTGCTCGTTTACCGATGCCTGAATTGCTGGGAACAGCTGGTGAATTTTTGGTCACAAGCCAGTAGCCATTGTTGACGCGATCGAATGCGAAAGCTCCTATAGGGGCGGTAGCCGAAGCATTAATCGAACCCGAATAATAGGCACTTCCGAATGCGAAAATGCTCCCTCGGTGTCCTATTAGCCAATAGCCATTTCCATCAGATGTACCTTGACCGCCGATTATTTGTGCGCTCGATAATTTGTTATGTCCTAATGACCCACGAAATTTAGCACTTCCAAAGCCGTTAACAGAACCATCGGAACCGACTAGCCAGTAGCCGTCCCCGGATGGAGTGCTAATTAGATCTACTGCAGGTCGATAGAGATTGTTTCCTTTTGCAGAGCCGTAAAGTTTGGCATCTCCGAAAGCAAAAATATCTCCCCCTGCTGATGTTAACCAATATCCATTTCCAGTTGGGCTAGGTTCTAAATCTACGATAGGAGTAGGTAGGTCTATATGGCCAGTGGCTCCATGCCACCTGGTTGAACCGAAGGCATAGACAACTCCTGTTGAAGTTGTTATCCAATAGCCCTTTCCATTTGGTGAAGCAGCTATGTCGGTAGCAGAGCCGAGGGCGTCGACCGTTCTTAATGCAGCAAGATCTCCTAAATGGTCAACATTGCCCGAAGCACTAACGATACCTGTGTCTGAAAGAGCCCAGTAGCCATTGCCAGAAGGTGCTTCAGCCATAGAAACGATGTTGGTATTTGCATGATTTTGGAATGACCCTGCTTCGCAATTTTCTTCTACGTCACTTAGTGGTAGCGCTTCAGTTTGCCGGTTAGGTTTTTTGCATTCGAAGTTGCTGGCGTTTCCGAACACATGAACTTCGCCTGCTTGCGACGAATCTTGAGGAAGATAGATGCCCGGTTGTCGCGGTAACGCATTCAGAGACTTAATGTCTGAGAGAATAAAATAATTTGATGCACAGAAGAAAAGCAGCCATAAAAAAACTACCGGTTTTCGACTTCGCATGGTAACTCCGCTGTTACGCCAGGTTCCGTTACTCTTCGGGAACTAATGTGATGGTAATTTCTTTTTGATTATGGGGCTCGAACTCGAGTTCATTAATGTTTCCGGCGGCTGACAGATCGCCAGTTACACTTTTTAGAAGTGCCAGTCGCTCGATAGTGTCTCTAATCGTTACTTTTTCCGCTACTGTTTTTAAACTTCTTTTTGCTTCGGTTTTAGCTCGGCGGATTTCAGAAAGAGCTTCGGCAGTTAAATCAAATACCGCCGGATCAATTCCATCTGCGAGTTCTCTGATAGGAGCTGATTCTGGCCACTTTGCCTGGTGTATTGATCCAGATTTCCACCAGGACCAAACCTCTTCGGTAACGAATGGTACGAATGGGGCAAAAAGTCTAAGCAAGGTATCAACTGCAATTGACAAGGTAGCGTGGGCTGACCTCGTGTCCTCATCATCGGTACTTCCGTAGGCCCTTGCCTTTACTAGCTCGACATAGTCATCGGTGAATGACCAAAAAAATTGTTCAGTTCGTTCCAAAGCTCTTGCATAATCAAATTCTTCAAATGCTTCTGTCGCAGACTCAACCAGAGTGGCAAGACGATCGAGCAGAGAGCGGTCTAGCGGATTGCTAATTGTTTGATGGTCGTGTTCAAAATTTCCAGCCAAATTGAGGGCAAATTTTGAGGCGTTGAGAATTTTGATTGTGAGGCGTCTACCAATTTTCATCTGCCCTTCATCGAAAGCGGTGTCTGCTCCTGGCCGTCCATTTGCAGCCCAATATCTAACTGCATCAGAGCCATACTCATCTAGAAGACCCGCCGGAGTCACCACGTTTCCCTTAGATTTTGACATTTTTTTTCTGTCAGGGTCCAGGATCCACCCCGATAGTGCACAATTTTTCCAAGGAGCAATATCCGACTCTAAATGAGAACGAACCGTTGTCGAGAAGAGCCATGTTCTAATAATGTCATGGCCTTGAGGTCGCAAGTCCATTGGGAAAGTTCTAGCGAAAAGATCATCGTCATCGCCCCAGCCGCAAACTATTTGCGGAGTAAGAGAAGAGGTTGCCCATGTATCCATGATGTCTGGTTCACCGGCGAATCCACCTGGTTGGTCTCGCTGCGTTGGTTCATAGCCCTTGGGTGTTTCGGACGAAGGATCTATAGGTAAATCTTGTTCAGTTGGAACTATTGGTTCGTTCCAAATCGGTGAACCATCTCCATCAAGCGGATACCAGAGTGGAATAGGGATACCGAAAAAACGTTGCCGGCTGATCAGCCAGTCTCCGTTAAGTCCATCCACCCAATTCGAGTACCGTGCTTTCATGTAGCTCGGATACCAATTCATTTGGTTACCGCGTTCAATGAGTTGTGAGTTCAGCGTTCTATCCCGTCCACCATTTTTGATATACCACTGACGACTAGTAACGATTTCAAGGGGTTTGTCGCCCTTCTCAAAAAACTTCACCGAATGACTTATCGGTCGCGGTTCTCCAATAAGATCGCCGCTTTCTTTCAGAATCTCTACGATTTCTTTCTTAGCGGAGAAAATAGTTTTTCCAGCTAAACGGGCATAAGACGATAAACCGTAAGACGTCTTAATGCCTTCAGGAGGAGTTTCAATTATTCTTCCATTTCTGTTGATAACTGCTCGAACAGGAAGATTCAACTCTCTCCACCATGTGACGTCGGTGGTATCACCGAAGGTACAGACCATCGCTATACCAGTTCCTTTTTCTGGGTCTGCGAGCTCATGGCTACAGACTGGTATTTCGACTCCGAATATAGGAGTTGTAACGGTTGTGCCAAATAGTGGTTGATATCTGCTGTCATCGGGATGGGCTACAAGAGCCACGCATGCAGGCAGCAGTTCTGGGCGCGTTGTGTCAATAAGAATTTGAACACCATTAGCGTCCAAAAAAGCCAGTTTGTGGTACGCACTGGTTTGCTCACGATCTTCCAACTCTGCCTGGGCAACTGCTGTCCGAAATGTGACATCCCAAAGGGATGGGGCCTCTGATTGGTAGGCCTCGCCTCGCTCTAGATTCTTTAAAAATGCTCGCTGAGCCACTTTCTGGCAGCGTTCATCAATTGTTGCGTAAGTTAGTGACCAATCAACGCTCAGCCCAAGTTGTCGCCATAGACCCTCGAAAATTTTTTCGTCCTCTTCAGTCAAAACGTGGCAGAGCTCTACAAAATTGCGGCGGCTAATGCTTATTTCTCTGCGCTTTTTTATTGCTTTCTCATCACCGCCGTCAGATGGAATTTCAAAATTTTCGTCGTAGGGAAGCGTTGGATCGCATCGAACTCCAAAATAGTTCTGCACCCTTCTTTCAGTTGGAAGTCCGTTGTCATCCCACCCCATTGGATAGAACACTTCTAGCCCGGCCATTCGCTTATAGCGAGCAATCGTGTCGGTGTGTGTGTATGAGAAGACATGACCGACGTGAAGGGACCCGCTGACCGTCGGCGGTGGGGTGTCTATGCTAAAAACTTGATCTCGCGTTTTGGTTCGCTGGAATTTATAGACGCCTTCTTGTTCCCAAGTCTGCATCCATTTGGACTCAAGTCCATCGATCGTCGGTTTTTCAGGAACCTGCGCCATGCTGATTACGGTATCGGGAGGAAACAACTTGTCACCGGGTATCTGATTAACGTTTTGAGGAAATTATTTTTCTTAACGAAATTTAAGAAACCTCAATGAAATGCCAAGGACAGAGGGCTGCTTTGCGTACTCTCGGTTGACATCTCAGATTCAACAGATTTAAAGATTGCTGACGCAGGAAGTCTCGAACGAGTTCTTGAAGATCGGAATAAATTTGCGTCGCACGGTCTGCGCGTTCGGTCTGCATGTTTGAGACGAACTCGATACCTCATTGTTGTCTTGCTTCCAGCGTTATTATGGTCTCAGGGAACAACTAGTATCCCTGGGCCTTTAGCCCCGCCATTACCACTAGGGATCATGCTCGGTGGGATGTTGCTTTTTGTTAATTTGATTGATCCAAGTCGGAACCCGCAAGTTCCGTTATCTTCGATAAAGTTCAGAATTGTTCTAGAAACAGCTGCAGACACAGCAATTATTTTTGTTGCGATTTGGTGTGTTGGACTAGATCCCTCAAGTGGGCTCTGGATGCTATTATTATTTCCTATTTTTGAAGCTGTTGCGAGGTTCTCAGTGCTTCGCGCAGCACTAATTTCTATTGCGATAGCGTTACTGCATGTAATAAGCGAAATTTGGTTTTCGATCCGTTACGTGGAGTTGAATTTAGATTCTGCCGGTTTAGCTCATGAAGTAGCACTCTTATTGTTAGTGGCAGTTGGGGCGCGCGTTCTTCTTTCAGAAGGAAATGAATATTCCGATTGGGCACCGACCAGAGCAGGTGCTGCGATAAAGCTAAAGAAACGCAAAGGCGAACGCCGCCTTCCTCCAACTGGAGGTTTAGCTGTTCTGTATATCGATCTTGAATTTGAGAAAGAACTTCCCAAGACAGTTAAACTAACGCTTGTACGTGAAGTAATCGCCCGAAGAATTTCATCTTGTATTCGGACCGAGGACTCGGTTCTTGGCTGCGATAAGGATGCCTTCGCCGTGCTGCTACCAGGTGTTCGTGACGTAGATGGCGCTGTCATCGTAGGTGAACGAATCCTTGATAAATTTGGAGATCCGATAGCAGTTGCTGGGCATTTAATTTCGATTAATCTAAGAGTGGGTGCGGCTTATTCTGCGCATCCAGTGGATGAACCTGATGATCTCATAGGTTCTGCTGGGCGCGAGGTTATTCTGGCTAAACGGCGGGGTGGTAGTTCGCTTGTGATTCATGAGCCCGAGCCGATGTTAGTAGTAGCCGTAAATTGAGTGAGCGTTAAGTTGGCATAGTTTGTTACCAGTAGGTAACTTACTGGTATGGATTTCAACCCTGAGCTAAACGAAGACCAAATCCAGATTAAAGATTGGGTGCATACTTTCGCCGAAGACGTTATTCGCCCCGTTGCGAGTGACTGGGACGAGCGAGAGGAAACTCCTTGGCCCGTTATTGAAGAAGCGGCGCGTATCGGTTTATATGGCTGGGAGTTTATGGCCGAGGCCATGATGAATGACCCGACGGGTTTGACAATGCCAGTCGCTCTTGAAGAATTGTTTTGGGGAGACGCGGGTATTGGATTGTCGATAATGGGAAGTGGCTTGGCTGCAGCAGGCATCGCTGCTTCTGGTACCCGTGAGCAAGTTATGGAGTGGGTTCCTCAGTGCTATGGCTCACCTGGAAACCTGATGCTTGGGGCTTTCGCCTCCTCCGAACCAGATGCTGGGTCGGACGTTGCAGGAATGCGAACTCGTGCGGTCTATGAAGAATCGACGGATGAATGGGTGCTCAACGGAACAAAAACATGGATAACTAATGGCGGTATCGCCGACGTGCATGTGATCGTCGCAGTCGTGGAGCCAGAATACCGAAGTCGTGGTCATGCTAGTTTTGTTATCCCTCCAGGTACTAAGGGACTCAGTCAAGGTCAGAAGTTCAAAAAACATGGCATAAGAGCCAGCCACACAGCAGAAGTTGTTTTAGATGATTGTCGTATTCCCGGTAATTGTTTACTCGGAGGCAAAGAAAAATTAGATGAACGTTTAGCTCGGGTTCGTGAGGGCAAGTCTGGAAACGCTCAGGCTGCCATGCAAACTTTCGAGTCCACTAGACCTGCTGTAGGCGCCCAGGCAGTCGGAGTCGCTCGAGCTGCTTACGAGTATGCGTTGGAGTATGCAAAAGAGCGGCATCAATTTGGTCGGGCGATTATTGAGAATCAGTCCATTTCTTTCATGCTTGCAGACATGGCGATGGAAATTGAGGCGGCAAGAGCGTTAGTACATAGGGCTGCCTGGCTCGGGAAACACCGGAAATACAAAAATGCCGAAGGTTCAATGGCCAAGCTTAAAGCTGGGCGCGTAGCTGTCTGGTCTACTGAACGCGCCATTCAAATTCTGGGAGGGTACGGGTACGTTCGAGATTATCCGGTTGAACGTTGGCACCGAGACGCCAAAATTTTTGATATTTTCGAAGGTACCGAACAAATCCAGCAGCTAGTTATTGCCCGTGCGATATCTGGAATCAGAGTCGAGTGATAGCTATTAGCGACTCAAATGCTCGATTAATGGTTAATCGTTGGGTACTCTTCAGTAAGTAACTAAACATTCGTTAAGTTGTTTGTTGGTTTACTATCGTACCAAGGGGGTACTTACTTATGATGTCGACAATTTTGACTCTTATCATCATGGGAATTCTTTTCCAAGGTGTTATGGCAGTGGTCGATAGCGTTCTCGAAACCGTGAACGTAAACGCGATGTTGAAATCAATTCCTGTTCTGGGAACAAACCTCAACCTCGTATGGGCTTATCTGTTCGTCATGATCTCTCAAGTTAATGATGGCGGCGGACTGCTCGGCTACGGCGTAAACACTGAATTGCTGTCTCTGCAGAGATTCGGCATGGATTTGGCTACTGCCATAGTGATATTGGCTTTTATTCCTATAAAAGACGCTGCGATCTCGGCGCTTGGAAAGGGTATAGGAGGACGAGCCTAGTAAACAAAGAATAAATGTATTCAGTTTTATAACTTATTCAAGGGAGGGTTGCGTCGTAGGCGCAGCCCTCCTTTTTGATAAGCGAGATTCCTGAAAGGTTACACATAGCTAAGTTCTACGTGAAAGAATTTGAGAGAGCCGAGTTACACACATAGCTAAGTACAGGAGTACAAGTAATGAGAGCAGGCCTGATCACCGGGAAAAATCAGTTTGAGTTAGTTCAGCGAGAAGACCCTGTGCCTGGCGCTGCCGAAGTGGTAGTTGCCATTGAACTATGCGGTATCTGCGGCAGTGACATTCACGCGTATGTAGAAGGTTGGAAGTATGCACCGGGGACGTGCGGCCATGAGTGGGTAGGAATTGTCTCCGCTGCAGGTAGCGAAGTGCAAAATGTGAGCGAAGGCGACCGTGTGACGGGAGCATTGGCCCCGGGCTGCGGACGTTGCCAGGAATGCCGTTCAGGCATGAGCCAATACTGTAAAAAAAGTTGGTCTGAATATGCAGGATCTTCGGGGCCAACCTCGGGTGGTTTTGCGCCTTTCTTGAAATTAACTGCCGAGCGCGTCATTAAAATACCTGACGGTATCGATGTTGAAGACGCTGCCCTCATCGAACCGGCTGCAGTAGCTTTTCATGCTGTGAGGCGTAGCAACATTCGTATAGGCGATGTTGTATGTGTAGTCGGTGCAGGAGCGATAGGGCTGTTAACAGCTCAATGCGCTAGAGCGGCTGGTGCAGGGTTAGTGATAGCTGTGGATCCTGATGAGAGTCGGCGAGAACTCGGTCTAACTCTTGGGCTTGATCGGGCTGTTGCCCCTGGTGAAGAACTGAGTCAGGTGCTGAGTGAAGTGAATGGGGGACTCAAAGCTGATTTGGCCTTCGATTGTGCGGGTATTCCACAGACTATGCAACAGTCGGTAGACATGGTTCGTCGAGGAGGGGCTGTTTGTCTGGTCGGAGTAACCAGCCAAAATGCGACGATAAGTCCAATTCGTTGGATCAGCAAAGAGATAACTCTTTATACCTCAATGGTATTCACGCTAGAAGAAATGAAAGCGACAGCGGCAATGATTCTTGATCAGCGTATATCGGTAGCGCCGCTGAGAAACAAAATTATAAATCTTGATGAGCTCGGCCAGACTATTGATGATTTAGCTGAGCGCCGAACCCAAGCTGTGAAAATTTTGGTTGACCCAACAGCAGGGTGACCTACGCCCGGCTGGAGATTTTATTCACTAACAACGGCACCATTAGTGATTAGTTCTTTGATGTGTTCCTTCTCGTATCCAAGTTCAGCTAAGAGTTCTTTTGTGTGTTCGCCTAGACGAGGGGCGTGAAAGCGAAGTTGTGTTGGAGATTTTGAGTATTCGACTGGGTCTCTAACGTATTTGTACATACCCTCGCTGGGATGCTCGACAAGATTCATCAGATTGACTTCGGATATATGCGGGTCAAGATGAACATTTTCGAGGTCAAGAACAGCTGCTGCTGGGATAGATCGTTCGTCACAAAAATCTAACCATTCTTGAGTTGTGTGATCGGCAGCTGCATCAGCGATCAGCTGATATAGCTCATCGGTATGTTCGATCCGACTGTTGTGATCGCTGAAACGTTGATCTTCTGCAAGATCTGGAGAGTCAATGTGAGTAAAAAAATCTCTATAATTTTGGTCTGTGTACGGAAGAATGCACATGAATCCATCAGATGTTTCAACTGGATTTCTAGATTTAGAGAGCAGTCTTTCATAGCCAAATGGGCCTTCGGACGGTTCGAAAACTGGACCGCGAAAATGTTCCACAAGATTAAAGGTGACCATAGTTTCAAACATCGGGACTTCAATGTGTTGACCCTTGCCAGTGCGCGCCTTGAAAAGTAAGGCTGCCATTACTGCCTGAACTATATGAAGGCCGGTTACTTTGTCGGCGATCACTGCAGGAACGTAGCCTGGTTTACCTTGCGCCGAACCGATAAGGCCTGAAAGGCCGGACGCAGCCTGAATGGCATCGTCATAGGCTGCTTTATCTCTATAGGGGCCGGAACTTCCAAACCCGTTGGCTCGGCAATAGATAAGCTCTGGAAATTTTTTAGTGATCTCTTTTTCGTCGAGACCTAGACGTTCTAACGCCTGCGATCGCATGTTAGTTACGAGAACATCAGCCGAAGAAATAAGCTTCATCATGACTTCGTGCCCATCAGCCGACTTTAAGTCAATACTTAGGGATCTTTTGTTGCGTTGAAGGTTCAGGCTGAAACCGGACATCCCAGGGTTACGTGCTGGTAGTCCATTTCGAGTGGAATCACCGCTTGGACTTTCAACTCGGATTACGTCAGCACCATGATCTCCTAGCATCCGTGTCGCTAGGGGTCCCATTAAAACTGTAGTTAGGTCAACTATTCGAATACCGTCGAGCGCCCCTGTGTCCATGATTTACCTAACGAGATAGGCCAGATAGGCCATGGATAATAAGAGAGCCGATTTCGAAAGCGAGTTCATCGGCCGATATGCGATCGTCGTGCTGCGCTATCCAGTGTCTGCAAACGCCTTCTGCCATCGCAACTATAGCTTTAGCTACGGTGGCAGTTTGTCTAGCGCTTATATTCTGGTTAAGTCCGTCGAGCATTGCTTCAGCGACTTCCGCCATTCGTTTTTCAACTAGCTGAGGCCCATTGACTCTGTCTTCTTCGCGAGCCGCTCCTCGACCAAATAGTAGTTTGAACTCTCTTTGATTCTTCTCAACGAAATTGAAGTAAGCGGCCAAAGCAGCCACCGTTTGGGTAAAAGGATCACTGGCAGATTTAGCAGCGGCTACAACAATCGAGGAAAGACGAGAACCGACATCATCAATTAGTTCGGAATATAGGTCTTGTTTAGAATGAAAATGTTGATAGAGAACGGGTTTGGTAACACCAGCTGTCGATGCTACGTCATTCATAGAAGCACCGTGATAGCCACTATCAGCAAAAACAGTCATGGCGACATCAAGTAATTGTTTTCTGCGTTCTGCTGCGGGAAGTCGATTACTCACCGGAGCCACCACGTCTGAGGAATAAAAAAAGGAATTTGATACTAATCATCTTCTCAGATTCTCGGCTTTTCGGCCAATCCGTAGTCACTCGCTAGTGGCCATGAGGGAGGCCAAGATCTTCGCGTTCAGCTGCTTTTACTGCGTAACCAAGAATAATTGAGGGCGCTAGAATTACAGACCCTCCTATGAGGAGTGCGACGATTGTGGAGGTTGAAGCAGCATTGAATTCGGTTGTGAAACTAATAACAAAAATAACTAACGCTGAGAGAAAAAGAAAGTATCCGAGTTTTTTGGCGCGTTCGGCGAGAAGTCCTAGCTTTGCTCTAGTCCGAAGAATAGGATCTTCATCCATTGTTGATTTCGCTTTCAGCGGTTTCTGCGTCTTGGCTAGTAACCGCTTCTTGGGTACCGGTCCAAGAAGTATTTTCGAAGCCTGATTGATAGCCCTGGAATGGATCTAATTGTTCGTTTCCGTTAAGGATACCGAAGTCATCATCGATATCTGGTTGCTCTCGAAGTGGGAAAAATAGTCTGAAACCGAGATTGAGTAATCCAGCCATGATGATTAAGTCACCAAATGAAAAGACCTCGTTAACTGAGCGCATGGGAACTATTGCTCCCAAAAATTTAAAAGTTTCGTTGCCAGTTTCAAAACTGCGGGTCGCTCCAAGCCTGACAAGATCTAAAGAATCTTGATTTACGATATTGGCGTTGAAAATAGCTTCTGGACTAACCGGTACATACCCGTAGAGAATTAATGGAATTAAGTTTAGGAGACTGCCAACTAAGATAATAGAGCTGCCTGTTAGATGAAGATTCAGGACACAACTAGCACTGACCATAGTAAGAGCGAAAGCGGCAAAGACTGTTGGGTAGGGCATATCGAGGTTGGAGCCTGCCGCCGCCAAGGACAAAGCGCTAACTGCTGCAAGAGGCCACAGGGTTATGCGAGTAGCCAATAAATAGTCAAAAGAACCCCGAACGAATAAACCGGTGGCTGTGCCGATTAAAAAAAAGGTTGGTACGAGATACATCGGTACTGAGAGTAGTGGGGTTTGAGTCTAAAATAGGGGTGCTATTCGTTACTATCTTCAGCGAGGTGTTGTTCAGAGCGCTAGGTTCAACGTTGTCTGAATGAATAACAATATAGAAGGAGCGACCTGATGGAGGTTCGTGCAGAGCTGACAGCTACCGTTTGGAAAGTTGTTGCCGAAGTGGGGGCTACTGTTTCAGAGGGCGATGAGCTGCTGATTCTGGAGTCAATGAAAATGGAAATTCCCGTGGTTGCGTCCGTTAGCGGAACCTTAACTGAGCTGCGCGTTGCCGAAGAAGACCGCATAAGTGAAGGTGATGTGGTCGCAGTTATTAGCCCATCGTGACAATCTGTGTATGGCTGAGTTTCAAGGATTAAAGTAATTTTAAATCCATAGACGAAGTGTCGTTGTAACGACAGGTGAGGCGTAGCCTTAGAGTTCCATGCCTTCCGTCGTTGACTTTTCTGGCGTAATAGCGCTCAGGGGACAGTATCCAGTTCTGGCAGGATTAGATCTCTGTATCGAACAAGGTGAAATAGTTCTGCTTCGAGGCCCGAATGGGGCGGGGAAGACGAGCCTTCTTCGGGCATGCAGCGGGTTGCTTTCTATAGCCTCAGGCAAAGCTTCAGTTCTCGGCTACGATCTGCTGGCTAGTAATCAAGAAGTAAGAAAACATATCGGATTTGTGGCTCATCAAAATCATCTCTACTCGGATCTATGGGTGAGAGACCAACTGCGTTTTCGTGCCCTCGCAGCTCGAGCGCATGATGGGGATATTCGTTCAATCTGTGACCGAATGGAAATTCCGCAGAGATTGTTGCAGTTACCGACAGAGAGTCTGTCAGCCGGCCAACAAAGAAGAGTAGCAATAGCTGCAGTAGCTTTGCGAAGGCCGAGACTGTGGCTATTGGATGAACCTCACGCCGGTCTTGACTCGGAGGGTAGAGATCTTTTGGATTCTTTGCTTCAAGATGCAGCGAAAGCGGGAGCAACGATTGTATTTGCTAGTCATGAAATTAATCGGGCAGAAACAATAGCCACGCGATCAATTTCTATCCTTGGCGGGCAGGCAGTGGGAGGCACTAATGTTTCATGATGCTCTCCTGGTAGCGCGAAAAGACTTGATTATAGAACGAAGAGCTCACGTAGTTTTGGGACAAGTTTCTCCTTTAGGGTTGTTAATTCTTGTAGTTTTCGGCTTTGCTTTTGATGCAAATGTGGAGTTACTGAGATTAGGTTCGGCTGGTTTATTCTGGGTCGCAGTTCTTTTCACCGGGTTGCTGCTCGTCCAAAGAACTTTTGATGTGGAAACTGAAGATGGAAATCTTGACGCGCTTCGACTTTCTGGATTTCTTCCGCAATCAATTTTTTTGGGGAAAGTTATTGGTCTTATAGTTCAGCTGTTTTTACTTGAATTCGCGCTGGTAATTGGGCTAATTGTTTTGTTCGATGTAACGGTTGTCGACTGGTTACTTTTTTTAGCGGCGACAGTTCTTGGAACATTTGCGTTCTCGGTTTGTGGCGCACTTTTCGGGGCGCTCGCTTCAGGTATTAGACTTCGGAGCACACTTTTGCCGTTGTTATTAATTCCGGTTCTTGCTCCGGTTCTGCTCGCTGGCACTCGTGCTCATGAGGTTGCGCTTGGGCTGAGTTCAGCTCCAGGTTGGAATTGGACCGGCTTGCTACTAGTAATTACGGCGGTATACACATCTCTGGGTCTTGTTTCGTTCGGACCCTTGCTGGAGGATGGCTAAATTATGGCTGAAGTTAGTGACCAGAAGACTCCTAAATCAAAGAAAAGCATGTCGATGACTGCGACACCCGCTACGAGAGTGCTTGCTACTGTCTCGGTAGGTGCAAGCCTTGTTCTGTTGCTTCTGGCTCTCATCGTGTCTCCAGCGGATGTAGTACAAGGTGACGCTGTACGAATGCTTTATATCCATGTGCCATCTATATGGGTTGCCTATGGTTCTTTTGGTCTTACAGCTTGCACGAGCGGTCTTTTCATATTGCGTTACAAACGTCGAGCAGACCGAGGACGTCACTATGATCGCATAGCTGGCGCAGCTGCTGAGGTTGGAGTTGTGTTTACGGGCATCACCTTGTTTTCTGGGATGTTGTGGGGAAAAGTTACTTGGGGAAGCTATTGGCAATGGGATGCTCGATTGACTACCACGGTGCTGCTGTTTGTGACTTATCTGGGTTACCTAGCACTTCGGCGACTTCCGGCAGACCCTGGAGTCCGTGCGAAGAGGGCTGCTATTATGGCTCTCGTCTCGTTTGTGAACGTACCGATTGTCCATTTTTCTGTTGACTGGTGGCGAACGCTTCACCAGAAAGCGAGTCTCAGTGTCGGTCGTCGGCCTGAAATAACCGGAGACATGTACTGGACGTTGATGTACTCAGCTTTAACCTTCACTTTTGTAGCGACTTGGTTGATGATTCATCGGTATCGAGTAATTAGATTAGAAGAGATGCGTGATGAAGAGATGCTGCAGCAGCAATTAAGAGAACGAAGATCGGAAAATAGTCTGTGACTAATATAGGAACCATTGTTGTTGGCTATTCCGTTACTATTTTTTCAGTTGGATTTTATGCTGCATGGATCGTACGTCGAGGGGTCCTTATAGGCAAAGAAATTGGTATAGGTTCGCAAACTTCACCAACCGACGGGACTGATCGAGTCTGATGGATCTAAGTCCACGTCATGAAATCGACGACCAAGACAAATTTCGACGCGACCAGCTTAAGAGTCGTAGAACAAAAGTTTATTTCGCTGCATTAATTTTGGTTGTCGCTGGCGGGTTCGTGGCAATTCAAGGTTTGCGTAATGCCACGTTATTCTTTAGAAATGTTGATGAAGCAATCATAGAACGAGTAGATCTTGGCGAGAGAAGATTTCGATTACAAGGCAAGGTAATACCGGGAACAGTTTTAGATGATGAGGGAGTGACCGTCTTCGAAATCGTCCACGAATGTGAAGTAGCTAAGGTTCGACATATCACCGACCCGCCTGAACTGTTTAGCTCTCCATGGATTCCGGTTGTACTTGAAGGTCGATGGACCAAAGGAGCGGTTGAAAATATTAATGGCCGAGACAGCTATTATTTTTTGAGTGACCGGATGCTTGTAAAACACACGAATGAGTATGTTTCGGTTAACGAGGAACGGCTTGAACAATCAGTTCCCGATGATGCTGCGATGTCATGTGAATTTCTGTCGGATCTTCGTGAAGAAAGTTAAGAAACATTGACGGCATCCATCGGTATTTTAGGAATTGCGTTGGGCCTCATAGGCGCTTCTTGCGGATTGATAGAAATACTTTTAGCTTTGCTGATGCGGAAATCTTCAGGTTTTAAAAGGTCGCTAGCTTGGGTGGTTCTGATGGTAGCTGGCTGTGTTATCGCAGTCGGAGCAATGGAGCTAGCACTATTGCAAAATAATTTTTCACTAGCTTACGTCGCTGGAAATTCAACTATCGAGACACCGACTATCTACAAAATTGCTACATTATGGGGCGCTCTCGAAGGTTCCTTATTGTTGTGGGCGCTTCTACTTTGTGGCTATGTGGGTGCTGCTGCTTGGTGCTTCAGAACCAAGATTAATGACAGACTTGTGGCGTGGTCTTTAGCAACAATGCTCGCCGTCTGCGTTTTTTTCTTCAGCCTCCTAATAGGCCCCGCTAGCCCATTCGACACTTTAACTTCGGTTCCTCTCGATGGAGAGGGCTTGAACCCTTTGCTGCGAAACCATCCGCTTATGGCAATTCACCCAGTGATGCTTTATCTCGGTTACGTGGGCTTCACGGTCCCTTTTGCTTTTGCTGTTGGTGCTTTAATTACCGGCCGTCTCGGTGAGGGATGGCTAGTGGCCACGCGGACGTGGACACTGATCGCATGGGGATGTCTTAGCATTGGAATTTTGTTAGGAGCATGGTGGTCTTATGAAGTTCTAGGTTGGGGTGGTTACTGGGCATGGGATCCGGTTGAAAATGCGTCATTTTTGCCATGGCTGACAGGAACTGCGTTTTTGCATTCAGTTATTGTTCAAGAACGCCGTGGAATGCTCAGAGTTTGGAACCTATCGCTATTACTAGCTACTTTTGCATTGACAATTTTTGGTACTTTTCTAACTCGTTCCGGCGTAATTGACTCCGTCCATGAGTTCAGTGCCTCGAGTATCGGCCCGCTGTTTTTGGGTTTTTTTGCCATAATAGTAGTGGGTTCTGTTTTCTTAGTTGGCTGGAGGGGAGATCGAATTCGATCTCCGGGCTCCATTGACTCACCCTTCTCGCGCGAAGGTACGTTTTTAGCTAACAATTTCCTATTCGCATTATTCGCGTTTGTTGTACTGCTCGGAACTATTTTTCCGCTTCTAGTAGAAGCGGTGAGCAATGAACAAATAGCAGTAGGGCGCCCATACTTTGATCGGATGCTTATGCCGATCGGCTTGGCACTGCTCGCTTTGATGAGTGTTTCTCCAATGCTCAGCTGGCGATCCACTTCGGTTACGACCCTTGCTGGAAAGCTTTTGGGCCCAGCGGCTTGTGGCGCTGGGACGATGGCATTATCAATAGCGCTAGGAGCACATGGCGTGTGGCCGGTGCTTGGTTTGGGACTGGGTGGCTCAACTCTTGGTTCGGCGGCTCATCAAATTTTGATTGGGACTCGACGCCACGGTTGGAAAGGAATAATTGGGCGAACCGGTGGCGGAATGGTAGCGCACATTGGAATTGCTCTAATCGCTTTTGGCTTTATCGCTAGTACTGCATTTAGTGAAGAAGGCGAGTTTGTTCTACAGCCTGGAGATTCAGCTTCTGTTGCAGGACATGAAGTTACTTTTGTGGGTGTTGAAGATTATTTTGATGGTCCTAATCGCGTAGTTAGCGCCCAGATCAGGGTAGAAGGAAGGGGAACTTTCTCTCCAGCAATTACCCGCTACCCAACTTTCGGAAGGCCCATCTCCACTCCTTCAGTAGCTACGAGTTGGGTCGATGACGTGTACTTAAGCTTGGCTGCTATTCCTGACGAAGGTATGGATCGGATTACGCTGCGCGTCTTAATAAAGCCACTCGTAGTTTGGATGTGGATGGGGGGTGCCCTAATTGGTTTAGGGACGCTCTTAGCGCTGATACCAAATCGCCGCGAAATATCGAAAGAAGATTCTCCATCCTCAGAGGGACAAGAGGCGAAACTCTGATGACTAAAAATATTGGATCTATTCGCGTTGTGGCATGGGTCGTAGCGTTTGTGATGGTTTCAGTACTTGGAATACTTGCTGTTCGTACTTCATCGGGAGACGCGCTTCGCTCGAGTAATGTAATTGGCCAGCTAGTTCCTGACATTTCAGGAGTTGATTTCAATGGCGATGTTTTCTCGATTGACGATCATAAATCTAAGTGGGTACTAGTAAATTTTTTTGCTTCCTGGTGTGTGCCGTGCGAACGTGAACACCCTGAGCTAGAAGCGTTTTCGAAGAAGCATGCCGATGATGCGGTAGTCATAAGCGTGCCATTTGGCGACACTGAAAAGGATGCTCGAGAGTTCTTTAAAAGGCTGGGCGGTGATTGGCCTGTAGTCATCGATGATGATGCTCAATGGGCTGTGGCGTTTGGCGTTCTCAGGCCACCAGAATCTTTTTTGGTAGGTCCAGGAGGTGCAGTGGTAGCTAAATGGCAAGGAGAAATTTCGCTCGAAGGGGTCGATGAAGTTATTGATCTCGTGGGAAGAGAATCGAAAAACTGATTATGTCGAGATTGCAACGCTATGGATGGTTAAGCGTATTGGTAGTTTTTGTTGGCTCATTGGCTATGGCTATAACGAACGACGACGTGCCAGCGACGATAGCTGAACGTGCATACGAGATAAAGGCGAATACGTTATGCCCAGTTTGTGATGGCCAAAATGTTTTGGAGTCCAATGCGCCAGTTGCTGCGGCGATCAGGAGACAAGTAGACGAGTTGATTGAGGAAGATCGATCTGATGAAGAAATTCACGCATATCTTGCTCGTCAATATGGACAAGACGTTAACGCTAAGCCGCCCGGGACTGGTATCTCTTCGCTAGTGTGGATAATTCCAGTTCTTGTGGCTGTTCTTGCTGTCGGAGTTTTAAGTAGTTCATTTAAAAAATGGCGTTCGGGTAGAGGAAAATTAGTTACCGATGAGGATCGAGAGTTAGTTAGAAAGTTACGTGACGAGCCATGACAGCATCGGGTCGGCGTATAGACCAACTTGCTCGACTGGAAGAGGAGCGCTCTTTCCTGCTTCATTCCTTAGATGATTTAGATGTTGAAATCAGAAATGGGGATTTAGATGAGCATGAATATCTAACTATTAGAAATGACTACATAGCACGAGTTGCTGCGGTATCGAAGCGCATTGCAGAAGGAGCGGAAAGTCTAGAGGCTACAGCTTCTCCTCAAAAAAGTAAGTTCGTGTATCTGGCTCTGATCGTGATTTTGGGCGTTCTGGCAGGAATTCTTGTCGCACAATATTCTGGGTTGCGGCAACCTGGTGAAACAATTACCGGGGAGATCGAGCAGTCACCGAGGGCCCTGCTGGCCGAGGCCGAAAATTTCTTTCTTCAAGGAGAATTTGATAGTTCTCGTCTGGTTGTCGAAGAAATTTTGCGGGACACCCCAGATTCTTTTGGAGCATTGCTTCTTTCAGCGAGGTTGCATGAAGAGGCGCAGGAAATCTTGGAGGCCATACGGCAGTTAGACCAAATATTAAAAAACGATGTCGATAATCTTGATGCTCTCACACTCAGAGGGTGGATCCTAGTTCGGATCGATAGCCCAGAGCTTCTAGCAGAAGGTGTTCGAAATCTTGACAGGGCAATTGAAAATAAGCCTAAAAAATTTGATGCCTATGTCTTTAGAGGATACGTAGCTCGTTACCTTGAAAAAGATTTAGAACGTGCGGTGCTGATGTACGAGACCGCTTTGTCGTTAGACCCGCCTCCCGCTATGGCTGATCAATTGAGGCTTTTCGTGACAGAGATGAATAATGAAGTGGGTATGCGAAGCTAGATTGAAAATATTTTAATCGTAGGTACATCCTTGAATTAGATGAAAAAAACGTCAGGGCCGTTATGGAAACATTTTCTTGGTCACGAGAAAAAAGATTGAACGAGTAGGTTAACGGCCGTAAGAGTAGATTCTAAGGTATGGCGGTGTTCAGCACTGTGCATGTCGCCGCCGAATGCTTGGAGCATTTCCTATGTCGCAAATTGATGATCAGCTAGCTTCCGTAGTCGGAGCTGTCATAGACCCTGAGCTAAGAGCTGACTTGCTTCAAATGGGCATGCTGCGGGCTGCCAGCGCTGCTGGGGCAGCAGCGCAAGTCGTGGTGGCCCTTCCGTCTGAAGATTGGCCGGTTCGCCGTGAGCTCGAGCAACTAATAGTAGAAGCTAGTAGGCAGGTGAACGGAGTCGACTCCGTAGCTGTCGAATTCACCATTATGGATGAAGCTGAACAAGCAACGTTGCGTGCACAGCTAATTGGTGACCCCGCTGCTACAGCAGGAAGTCAGCAAAGCCATGGCCATGCTGAAGGTCGTGCCGTTCCGTTTGCTGAGCCTGGGAATCGAACTCGGGTGCTATTGATTGCGAGTGGTAAGGGTGGCGTCGGAAAATCTAGTGTCACAACAAATCTTGCTATCTCTTTAGCGAAACGGGGAAGCCGCGCTGCAATTATAGATGCAGATGTTTGGGGATTTTCTATTCCTCGAATGCTTGGGGTGGATCGCCCTCCGGCTGTTATCGACCAAATGGTTGTGCCAGTGGAAGCCAATGGCGTTCGGTGTATCTCAATGGGGTTTTTTGCTCGAGAGGACCAACCGGTGATTTGGCGAGGACCAATGTTGCACAAGGCCTTGGAACAATTTTTAACCGATGTGTACTGGGATAATCCCGATTATTTGCTCGTAGACCTGCCGCCTGGAACCGGCGATATTTCACTGTCGTTGGCTCAATTTTTGCCAAAGTCGGAATTAATTGTGGTGACTACGCCTCAGCCAGCAGCTCAAAAAGTTGCGCAACGGGCTGCCTATATGGCAGAAAAAGTTAATTTACAGGTCAGAGCGGTAATTGAAAACATGAGTTGGTTCACAGGCGATGATGGTAAAAAGTATGAAATTTTTGGCAGCGGAGGCGGTACGGAATTAGCTAGTGAACTAGATGTCCCGCTTCTTGGGCAGATTCCTATAGTCTCTGCTCTTCGTGAAGGTGGAGATAACGGGCGCCCGATTACTGTAGTAGATCCAGAAAACGAAGCATCCAAGGTTTTCTTTGAAATGGCTCGACTTTTAGAAGAAGAACATCTTCCAACCAGACGATATAATGAAGGACTCAAACTTCTCTAACGCTTAGCTAGTGAATCAGATGTGCCGCTTCTTGATCGATAAAAAATTATAGGAGTTTAAGTTGGGAACTATTCGAGAAATTCGCTTTGAGAACCGTTTCACGAACTTCTTGCCAGCCGATAGCGAGGCTGAGAACCGAGAACGGCAAGTCTATGCCGCCTGCTATTCTCGAGTAACTCCTGCCAAAGTTAAAGACCCGAAGCTGGTAGCTCATAGTAAAGAGATGATGGCTTTGCTAGGTCTAGATCCCCTGATAGATGGTGATGGTGATATTGCGGCAGTTCTGAGTGGCGCAAAGAATTTACCAGGCATGGACCCTCATGCGATGTGCTACGGCGGCCATCAATTCGGGCATTGGGCCGGGCAACTAGGTGATGGTCGAGCTATCGCACTAGGGGAGATAGTTGATGTAAATGGTCAACATCAGATGCTGCAGCTAAAGGGAGCCGGACCTACTCCGTATTCTCGATCCGCTGATGGTCTTGCTGTAATGCGATCATCAGTTCGTGAGTTTCTCTGCAGCGAGGCGATGCACCATCTGGGAGTTCCGACTACGAGAGCGTTAAGCCTGGTGGGAACCGGAGATGCTGTGATGAGAGACATGTTTTATAACGGCAATGTGAAGCCTGAGCCGGGAGCTATCGTCTGCCGAGTCGCTCCTTCGTTTATCAGATTTGGTAACTTCGAAATTTTTTCTTCTCGGGAAGACATTGAGAACCTCAGAAAATTGGCTGACTTTGTTATAGAAACCCAGTTTCAAGAGATCGATGTTCTTGACCCTGACAAGTATGTTCTCTTTTTGAATGAAGTGGTGTCTCGTACCGCTGAAATGGTTGTTGAGTGGATGAGAGTTGGATTCGTTCATGGAGTAATGAATACGGATAATATGTCAATTCTTGGTTTGACTATTGACTATGGGCCCTACGGCTGGCTGGACAACTATGATCCAGATTGGACCCCGAACACGACTGATGCCGCTCAAAAGCGTTACCGCTATGGATACCAGTCGCAAGTTGCTCACTGGAATTTAGCTCAATTAGCGAATGCCTTGTACCCGCTGATAGGGGAGGTTGAGCCGTTGCAAGCTGCCATAGATAAATACAAAACTTTGTATGAAAAAAAGTGGGCTGTGATGATGGCAGCTAAACTTGGTCTGCCAAATCTTTCGGAAGCACCAAATAAACAGATAGCTGATTTGGCGCTCAAAGTGTTGGAACTGACCGAGACTGATATGACCATCTTCTGGCGGCAATTAGCAGAAGTTTCTAGTAGCGCCGAGATTGGCGCATATGACCGGATTAATCCACTCAAAAAATCTCACTACAAACCAGAAGATCTGGATCCAGAGAAAGAAGCCCAGATACAAGCGTTCGCCGATGCTTATGCCACTCGGTTACGTTTACTAAATATTCACGATGCTGAACGTCGTGAAAGCATGAACGCTGTTAACCCTAAGTTTGTTTTGCGTAACTATCTGAGTCAAATAGCAATTGAGCAGGCTGAAGTTGGCAACAACGAGCTAGTAAATGAACTACTGGATGTGATGAGGCATCCATATGACGACCAGGCAAACAATCAAAAATATGCGGAATTGCGCCCTGATTGGGCGCGAACTAAGCCTGGATGTTCACAGCTCTCTTGTAGTTCGTAGTGGTCCTGGTCGCGTCTACCCGTAAAGTAACTTTCAGAGAAACCAACTGGGGTTCCCCAACAATATTTTGAAGAGGAAAATTTGCGTGGATATCCGAATCGGTATTATGAACGTAGTACGAGAGCTTAATCTTGAAGTAGCTGATGAAACCGCCGCCGGCGTTAGAGCAGACGTAGAAGCGGCAATAACTGCAAAAACAGGAACCTTGTGGCTAACCGACCGTGATGGACGGCAAATAGGCGTGCCTGCCGCCCAACTTGCTTATGTCGAGTTGGGTAGTACCTCAGACAGGCGTATCGGTTTTTCTGCAGAATAGTCCAGTTAAAACCGCACCTCAGCTAGCTAGCAGCTATTTTGGTGTTTAATGCCTACCCTCGCCGAGTTGAACCGTCTTGGATCAGCACTTACTCCAGAGCAGTTGCTTCATCTGAAAAGACTTGTTCCTTGGCTGGGTCTGCTTGCAGACTTATCTTTTTCCGACTTGCTTCTATTTGTGCCGGCAGAAGTCGGAAGTAAAAAGTTCGCTGTCGTTAGTCAAATCAGACCGACAACTGGTCAAACTTTGTATGAAGATGACCACGTTGGTATGAAAGTGAACAATGCCGAGCGCCCCCTAATATTTCAGTCTTATGAACTTGGACATACGGTCGAAGGCGAAGTTCCGATAAAGCCGAGTAATCGACTTGCGAGGGTAACTTCTATTCCAGTTGTATTTGGACCTGACGTGATAGCGGTGCTAAGTCGTGAAGTCTCGCCAGACTTTTTGACGAAACGAGATTTTGGCGAGCTTGAGCGTAACTACCTAGAGACATTCGACCGGTTTTCAGAAATGATCTCGGCAGGACTTTTTCCACTACGCGACGAAGACGTCAATCTAGACGAGGTGCCAAGAGTCGGAGATGGTCTTTTGGTCCTGGATAAAGATGGACGAATCGAGTACATCTCACCGAATGCTCTCAGCAATCTTCATCGGATTGGTGTAGTTGGAAATGTGACAGGGCGAAAGTTAGAACATCTAAAACTTGGTCAGGAAGTCATTAGTGATCTGATTACCGCAACTGTTCCTGTAGCGCACGAGATAGAACAATCTGAAGTAATTGTTCAGGCCATGGCTGTTCCAATTTTTCATAATTCTGGACCTCGTGAAACTATTATTTTACTGAGAGACGTTACGGAGTTAAGAAGAAGAGATCGTCTACTTTTGTCTAAAGATGCAACTATTCGTGAGATTCATCACCGAGTAAAAAACAATCTTCAAACGATCACTTCGTTATTGCGATTACAAGGAAGACGCCTCGAGTCATTTGAGGCAAAAATTGCGATAGAAGAGTCGGTCCGACGGATTCGGGCGATCGCGTTGGTTCACGAGACATTAGCGAACGTTTCAGTTGATGACGTTAGCTTGTTCGAAGTAGCTCAATTGTTAGCTCGAACTGCGCAAGATAGTTTTACGTCTAAAGAAAGGCCGGTGGAGTTCTCGGTTCATGGTGATGTCGGGTTAGTCCCGTCAGTCGTGGTTACCCAGTTAGCCGTGGTTCTAAATGAGTTACTTCAAAATGCTGTTGATCATGCGTTCCCAAGTGATTCGCCCTTGGTTGACGGCTTAGCAGGCACAGTCGAAGTTCATTTGTCGAGGCCTGAAGCTAACACTTTAGTTATGAAAGTATTAGATGACGGGATTGGATTGCCGCCAAATTTCAACATAGAAGAACAGCGAGGGCTTGGAACTTCGATTATCCGCGCTTTAGCTAGCTCTGAATTAGGTGGAGGCATAACAATGCGACGCAGGATCAATTCATCGGGTTCGGAAGCCTTAGTGCAGGTCCCGATCGCGTCTGCTGAGTAATTGAACAGGAGCTAAGCTCCCTGTCTGTTATCCGGCATTCCTCAAGGAAGCATTTCGTTCACGACGAATTTGGCGTCGCTCTTCTTCGGAAGCACCACCCCAAACCCCAGAGTCTTGATTAGTTTTTAAAGCAAAATCGAGACACACCTCGACACAGGCGCAGTTTTCGCATACAGCTTTGGCGACGGCTATTTTTCGTAGCGCTGAACCAGTGCTACCAATTGGGAAAAAAACCGCAGGATCGACGTCTCGGCATTTGGCATGGTTCTGCCATAGGCTGCTCTCAAGAAGTACTGTTCCTCTGGTGGTCATATGGGGCTTTCCTCCGGGTGCTGCTTGCTAATTTCATTACAAGCGATAATTTCGCATTATTAAGATCTGGCGTTTAGGGGTGTGGCGAGAAAGTTTAGATACGGACAGCTCGCAGACTCATTCTCTGAGATCCACGCCCTAAAAAGATATTTTTTCAGCGACTAGTTATCCTACATCTGCATTCAAGGTGAGACAAGAGATTTTTTATTACATACTGAAAGTTGGGTCTATAACTAGTGACTTTGGTCCTTGCACATCGGGGGGCTTCCTCTTTATTTCCAGAAAATACAGCAGAAGCATTTCTTAAAGCTATAGAACTTGGTGCTGATGGAGTAGAGCTTGATGTTCGTTTAACCTCAGACTGTTTTCTTGCAGTTCATCACGATCCACAACTAAGCGATGGACGCGATGTGTCCCAAGTGGCATCTAGTGCGCTGCCTGGATCTGTGATCCTGCTTCCTGCAGCTCTTGATGCTTGCGGAGAAAGTTTTGTAAATATTGAAATAAAAAATGATGTTGATGACCAAAGGTTTACAAAAGGTGGGCGAGGAATTCCCGAGCTTTTGAAAGTTGTACGGACTCACACAAATCTTAAAAATAGAATTCTTGTTTCTTCATTTAATAGAGCTTGTCTTGAGGCAATTCGTGAATTTGATGCAGAAATCCTGATTGGGTATTTGTTTTCTGACCAGAATTTTGAGCAAGCAATCCAGTACGGGTTAGCTATGGGCTTTAACGCCTTGCATCCTGCTGACTCGCTTGTAGATCAGTCCCGTGTCAACGAGGCTCAAAGCGAAGGCTTGGCGGTGTGCGTCTGGACGGTCGATGACGAAGAGCGACTCGGTGAACTAGTTGCGATGGGCGTCGACTGTGTCATAACTAACTTCCCTGATCTCGGACGTCGGGTAGTGAATAGTTATGGCAAAAGTGGACAAACTAACCGAAGTTTTTCTGGCACCCAAGTGAACTTCAAAGATGAGACTTCTCCTAAAAAATCCCCATCGAGTTGATATGGGAAAGGCTTGTGTCCGGCTATCTCGATTTCAGGCAGGTTGTCAGCTAAGTGCAAGGTATTGCCTTCTCGTAGCTGTTTTCCCGAAATAAGATCTTTGACTATAGACATGACTGGTTTAAACGCCATCGTCCGCAATACAACAAGACTTAAACCATTGTCCAGAGTTGCTGCAGGAGCGAGAGACAATGGTCGGTGGCCAAGGTAGGTGTAAGGGTTGGTGTTCAATACCACTGTAAAATAACTATCGTTTATGAGCTTGTCGCCGTGTTCCACGCTCATTCTGGGCGATGAATGATCGTAGTGGTTTAGCCAAGTATTAAATCCAGCCCAAATGAAGAGCGGGTGACCGGCATAGCGTTTTAGCGCTGCTTTACGCTCTACCTGCTGAACAACAGCAGCGTCGAAACCCATTCCGCAATGAAAAAGAAAATATCTTCCGTCCACCTCACCAAGCCCCACAGATCGAATCTGATTGGCATCAATCGCTGACAAGAGTGACCTCACAGCTTCTAAGGGATCATCGGGAATGCCAAGAGTTCTAGCGAACACATTTGTAGAACCTCCTGGAAGAGGAGCCAATGCGCAATCAGAGCCAGCTAATCCATTGGCTGCTTCATTGAGAGTTCCATCGCCGCCAAGAACAAAAACTATTTTGGTACCCGTCGAAGCGGCCCCTCGGGCCAGTCGAGATGCGTGCCCTCGCCGACTCGTCAAAGCCAACTCAACATCGTGATTCTCGGCGATAATGCTTTGGATGAGAACGCGTGCTCGAGCCGTAACCGAAGACGCAGAACCATTAACCAGTAGAAGAACTTTCATTAAATTAAATCTCTCCTATCTATCTAATCGACCCCGCTACTGTTTAGTTGATCTAGCTTCACTATAGGTAGAACCTATTTTTATTGCAGATCATTTGGTTCTTGGCCTGTGTGCCGGCAGACTCTGAAACATGAAGGTCGTTGTATGTGTAAAACAAATTCCCGACCCAGCTTTGCCTGGTGAATTGAATCCAACCACAAATCTTTTGAAACGGGATGGCAAGCTCATTCTCGATGAATCTGATTCTTATGGTGTGGAGATGGCGTTACAGCTAGTTGAAGCAGCTGGAGGTGGTGAAGTTTCATTAGTGTCGATGGCACCTAATAATGAGATGAGTGGTTTGCGTACTGCTCTTGCTATGGGAGCAGATGATGCGATCCTAGTGAGCGATGAAAATCTCGCAGGTACTGATGCACTGGGAACAGCCAAAGTGTTGGCAGCCGCTATTAAGCGTTTGTCACCAGATCTGATTCTCGCTGGTGTTGAATCATCTGATGGTTATACCGGCACGGTTCCGGAGATGGTTGCTGGCGTCTTGGACCTACCCTCCGTTACGTTCGCAAAGCAAATATCCATTGATGGCGATACGGTCAAAGTACAGCGGCAAACCGAGGCTGGCTATGACGATGTAGAATGCAAGCTGCCTGTGTTGCTTTCAGTGACTGCAGGTGTAGTTGAGCCTCGTTACCCCTCTTTCAAAGGAATAATGGCTGCGAAGAAAAAGCCTGTAGAGGCATTGGATCTTCAAGGTTTAGGAATCGACTTGAATACCGTGGGCCTAGTTGGAGCCCGCCAGGAAACAATTCGCGTTACAGAAGCCGAAGAACGCGAATCAGGAGAGATCATCGTAGATGATGGTGATGCTCATCAAAGAATCGCTGAGTTTCTCGGCGAGCTCAAGGTCATCTGAGGAGTTTAATTATGTCACTTAATACAATTATGGTTTTCGCTGAAGGTGACGAGTCTGGGCCAACGACTCTGACGCTCGAGCTGATAAGAGCAGCACGTGGCCTCACAGAGAATGTGGAAGCATTCGTTCTGGAAGATGGTAGCTCGATGGCAGAAAGCCTTGGTGCCCATGGCGTTTCAAAAGTACATGCAATGGGAGGAGCAGAAGGCAAGTTAGTGGGCGCTCACGCTGCTGCGTCACTTGCTAGTCTCGTGGCTTCAAATGTGCCAGATGCCATTTTCTTCGGTCAAACGCCAGATGGACGAGATACAGCGGCGCGATTGTCGGTGCGACTAGATCAGCCTGTAGTTACCAATAACGTCGGTGCGGCGGTTGAAGATGGAGTGCTCGTTTTAGAGGAGCCTGTCTTCGGTGGAACACAAAATATTTTTACTGCCTTTCGAAATGATGGGCCATCCTTAGCGCTTTTCCGACCTAAATCCTTTGACGCTGAATCTATCGGCGGCCCCGTTGCTGAAGTGAACATGTTAGAAGTTGCTGACCCTGGAAATTCAGGTACTGCCATAGTGACCGGACGAGTTGTAGAGGAACGGTCTGGTCCACAGCTAGATAGTGCAGCGGTTGTAGTTTCAGGCGGTCGTGGTTTAGGGCAACCAGAAGCGTATGAGTTAGTTGAAGAGCTTGCTGGCCTTTTGAACGCAGCGTCAGGAGCTTCCCGTGCCATTGTTGATGCAGGTTGGGTCCCTTATTCCAAGCAGGTCGGACAGACGGGTAAAGTAGTGAAACCTAGCCTCTATTTTGCTTGTGGGATTTCTGGAGCGACGCAACATCTTGTAGGAATGAAGGGCTCTAAAGTAATCATAGCGATTAATAAAGACCCTGAAGCACCTATATTTAGCGTTGCCGACCTCGGTATCGTCGGTGATGTACATAAGGTGATGCCAGCGCTTATTGAGAACTTAAAAGCAAGGTAATTTGGTTTCTAGACTAAAAGTTTAGTTATGGAGAGAGACCAGTAGGAGCTACTCCATAGTCTTTTAGTCTTTTAGTCTTAGACCAATGGCCAAGGCCATCGATGGCCATCGTCTGAAGGAAAAACTGGGTTTGATAAAAGCCAACTAGATCTTTTCGTCATGGCATTGATTTCAGTAGTTGTTAACCATGAATCTAAGAAGTCAAAATAACTTTCGATAGCTAGTTGGATTGAGTTCAGAAGATCTTCAGCAATCGCTTCTCCGGCAAAGTCCCAAATAACAGTTCGTAGCTTGAAGTCTTCGGAAAAGCAGAGCCCCTGGTCGATTCCATATATTTGCCCCCAGTGCGAAATTAGACAGTGGCCTGATTTCCTATCCGTGTTATTTGCAATCAGATCGAAAACGCACATTTTCTTCAAATAATCATGGTTAGTGGAATCATCAACCAGTGTAAAATGGTGTTCCTGATAGTCAGTTTCAATAAATAGTTGGAGTGAGCCGATGCCAAATGGTCCGTCTCTTTCAACGGTAGGGGGAATAATGCCCCATCCTAAATTTTTGCTAAGGATAAACGCGGCGATCTCTCGTCGGTGTAACCCTGCCGGAAAGTCCCAAAGTGGCTTTTCGCCTTTCACCGGTTTGTAGATAGCAGATATTTTTTGATCACCAAGAGTTACATCGGTTAAAAGAGTTGCATTTGAGCTATAAGGCATTCGGCCTAAAACGTCAATACTGCCTTCGCTCAAAACCTTTGAAGCCATGTTCAGGTAAGCAGCAGAATCAAACAAGGGCTCGGAATCATCTCGCTCATTTTCCGGTTGTTTTTCATTCACCAATTGGTTTGTGTCCATTCTGGCGGCCGAAGTCGCGACCAAATTCAATTAGGAATAAGGCGTGATCTATAAATGCTTTGGCTTGACTGGGTGTCAGGTGAATATGTGTTTCTGCTGGCTTGTCTTGTTCGTTGTCAACCAGCTCTTGAATAATTACGACTAATGCCTTAGTGTTTTCTTCGACAGCAATTGCGAGTGCACCAACAGTCCAAATGGCGTTTGGGGGCTCAACCATATTTGAGATTGAACTTGCTGCAGGTTTTTCACTTTGGTCATCTAGAACATCAGCTAAGTAGCTTGCTAAAGACTGAACTTGTCCTTTTTCAACTTTCATTGTTACTACGAGGTTTTCTTCGCTGGCCTGGAGAAAGAAAATACGCTCGCCGGGCTCGCCTACTACTCCGGCAACAAAGTTGTCGGGGTTTCGAAGTTCAAAACTATCGCTCATTTTGTCTCATTTGTGTAGATCGGCGATGCCGATTATGCAGGGCTAAGATCGGTCAGGTTTGAAGTATTATTTACTGCTAACACAACAGGTCCAGACGACGTGTACAGGATGGCAGTGACGGAGCACGGAGACACTACAATTCGCTGAAATAAATCAAGATGTGTCCCCATGGCGTGAGCTACAAGTGCCCGAATAGGGTCTGCGTGGCTAACGGCGACAATTGTTTGAGAAGAATGGCGTTGCACGAGCATGGCAATTGTAGATGCCATCCGGGTCTGCATTGCGAGAAAAGACTCTCCGCCTGGAAAGTGAAAACCGCTTGGATACTTTTGGACTGTGTCCCAAGCTTTGAGTTTTCTCAGTTCGCTTAGCTTCTTACCGGTCCATTCGCCGACGTCCAGCTCTAGGAGACCTGAGACTTTCTTCACCTTTTGCCCGACCGCTTTAGCAATGGGTGCAGCTGTTTCTCTAGTTCGTTCCAAGGGGCTGGCGTAAACAGCGGTGATTTTGGTAGTACCAATCTTGCGAATCCGTTCTGACACTTCTATCGCTTGACTTTTTCCTTCTTCGGATAAGTGAACTCCGGGTTTACGTCCGTATAGCTCGATCCCGGTCGTTGGGGTGCGACCGTGCCTAACTAATAAAACGAGAGTTGGTTTTTTTGAAGGTGCCACATAGACGACCGTAGCTGGATGAAAGAGGTAATAGCACATCGCTGTGCCACTCTTTAAGGTATGGACTCTCTAGAGATGCTCTCATCGGACATTGGAAGCTGCCGATTGTGTCCAAGGCTGGTTGAATGGCGAGAAAAAGTAGCGCTTGAGAAAAGAGCTGCTTATGAGCAACATGAATATTGGGGTGCTGGTGTTCCAGGGTTTGGCGATCCGTTGGCCAAAGTTTTAGTTGTTGGACTTGCGCCTGCGGCTCATGGGGCAAATCGAACTGGGCGTGTTTTCACAGGTGATCGGTCAGGAGATTTTTTGTTCGGTTCACTGTTCAGGACAGGTTTTGCCAATCAGCCGTTAGCTGAGTCGCTGGATGATGGTCTTCGCCTTGATAGTGCTTATGTAACTGCGGCGGTGAGATGTGCTCCTCCGGGGAATAAGCCAACCCCTCTGGAACGCGATAGATGCCAACCCTTCATAGTTCGTGAACTTGAGTTACTTCCACAGGTTAAAGTTGTGGTGGCATTAGGGCAGTTTGGGTATCAAGTGATTTGTAATTTAATAAATATCAAACCTCGACCTAAATTTGGTCATGGAGTTACTGTCCCAATACCGGAGAACACACCGGTTGGGAAAGGTTTTGCCGGTGGCTACATAGTTTCTTCGTATCACCCGAGTCAGCAAAATACTTTTACGGGGCGATTAACTGAGCAAATGTTAGATGATGTTTTCATTGCAGCGCGCGAGCTAGCCGGCTTAGGGTTGAATTGACCTGGCTAAAGATTTTTTGCGCTGGATTTACTTAGATCAGGTTCTTAAACCAGTTTTTATTTCCGCGTGGGAATCGGGAGTAGCGCAGGTTTCGGCGAAGCAAAATCTGGCCAACGTTTACGAGATTTTTCGCTGAGTTTATGCATAAGCGCAATGGCTCCCGGATCGTCATCTCCCGGTCTGCCGATTAAGGAACCATCCTCGAGCATTTTCATAATTATTTCTCGACCGATAGGGGTTCGGACAATTGTTAACGTCCAGTTGCTGAAGTTACCAATTCCTCCGGTGGAGATATCAGCGTGTTCGGCCGCGAAATCTGGACAGTGATTGCAGCCTTCTCTGGTCCAAGCATGACACTCTTTTAAATTAATTTCGTAATAGCCACCGTCGTGCGTCCAGATTTGGAAGACACCTTTAATGTTTGTTTTTTTGATTGTTCGTCTATCTAGACCGTATTTTTGTTCAAATAGCTCTTCGAAAATCGCTTCGTCGAAAGATTTGGAGCAGAGCAGCCCTATATTGAGCGCGAAGCGGTTGCCTACTTTGCCTATCTTGCGTGATTTGGCTACAGGGATAATAGAGCTTTGGCAACTCATCCCTACAAGTGCAATTTTTTTGGAGCCAGCTTCAATAGCTTCACCATAGGCAAGCGTGTTCGCTGAGTATGTGTAACGACTGCCAGCACCGCGAATCACGTCGTCACGGTTGTAGGCCACTCCAGGTGACGCAGTCCACTGGCTGCCTTCTCCGTCGCCTACATATGAAGTTAAGGCACTGTCAATGTATCCATGTTCGAGAGACCAAATAAGAATTGCTGAGACTAAGCCTCCATCTTGACCGACTTCGTGGATGAAATCATCGGACGCTCTTGTGAGAATAATGTCCTTATAAATTCCTGAGGGTTCGTTTTCTTCTCTGCTTCGGTCGAAAAGAAAATCATCTGCCTCATCTTCCCAGGTTCGAAAACGTGGACAGGCACGAGTACAACTAGTGCAGCCTTTTTGCCCGTGTCCGCAATCCTCTGGACCTAGTTCGTCTTCAATGTGGAAGGGTTTAAATCCTCCCTGTTCATGGTTATACCCTATTACGTCATGAGGGCAGCTAATCACGCATCCGGCGCAGCCGGTGCAGAGACCTGATGTAATGACTTCATCATGTAGCTCTTTCCACTGGAACGTCCAACGTTCCTTGGTTATATTTTCCGGAGGAGTTTCGGTAACAGCCATATGTAAAGAATACGCCGATCTACGTGCAGTTGGGCCAACGGTTGGCTACAGATAGCCTAACAAAGCTTCCCGTGTGGCCATTGGTCGCTCTGATAACACTGCTAACCCTTCTTATTTCCCGAGGATTCATGAACGAACAAGAGCTCTTAGATTTGGTTTCTGATGCCCGAGTAGCCACATTGGCAACGATTCGTGCAGATGGAAGAGTGGACCTAGTTCCAATTACTTTCGCATATGACGAAAGTTTGATTGTTACTGCTATCGACCATAAGAGAAAATCAACTATTGAGTTGAAGCGTCTGGATAATATACGACAGTTTCCAGAAGTAACGCTTTTGGTTGACCACTATGACGACCAGGACTGGGAGCAACTCTGGTGGGTGCGTATGCGTGGCAGAGCTCGTGTATACGAAAGCGGTGCAGAGTATGAGGCTGCACTAGAGCTTTTGCAAGCGCGTTATCCGCAATATCTCGAGAAGCGACCATTGGGTGCTGCAATAGTTATTGAAAGAACCGAAATTACCGGATGGTCTTCTAAAAAATAAGAGGATTGTTAGATGGTCATTGACTCAGTATCTCGTAGTCAATTTGTACGATTGTGTCGCAAATATTAGTGATATTAGTGAGATGGTTGCGGCCTTAACAATCTAAGTTTGTTTTCTAAACAATGATAGGTGACTTACGTCACATATCATTAACGAATTAGAACGAGAATTGCTAGCTTCTGTCCTGCTCATAACGTTAATTGTTCGGTCTGAGCTCTGACAGCGAGAGAGTTGAATTCGGTGAAAATTTTTTCTGATGAGTTAAATACGGTTGAGTCATCTCGCCATAGGAAAACTGTGAGCTTTTTGATTCTTGTAATGATATTTGCGATAACTGGAATTGTCAGTAGCTGCACCGAAGACGACCAGCGTTATCCGGTAGATGGTGTTTCATCAGAATCTAGAGAAAGACCTGCGCTCAACAATGTTGAATTTGTCTGGGAACAGGCAGAGCTCCAGCGAAGAGATCTCATTAAAAATTTGACAGAAAAAATAACTGCCGGGTCCTGGGGAGTGGGAGATGACAACGTCTTGAGGGGTCCAAGTGGATTTTCAGTGGATCTTAATAATTGCCCGGAAGACTGGGACAATGGGGCCGGCATTACCGAAAACGAGATATCTTTTGGCCAAACTATTGTCAAATCAGGGAACCTAGCTGCTTATGGCAATATCACTGTCGGAATGTCAGCATATTTTGACTTTATTAATGAAACGGGCGGAATCGATGACAAAAAAATAAAATGGATTTCGTACGATGATGGATACGTAGCATCGCAAACTATCGAGCACGTTGAGGAATTAATAGAAGCCGACAACGTTTTTGCTATCAATAACCTGGGGACGCCTAACGGCCTGGCTGTATACGACAAAATTAACAGTGAGTGTATTCCTCAGCCGTTCTACCTTTCGGGTCATCCGGCATTCGGTGATCCGGAGAATCACCCATGGACAAGTAGCATCTACCTTTCCTATTCGACAGAAGCGATGCTCTGGGGTACTTGGATTGAGAGGAATCTGGCAGATTTTTTGCCGGTCAAAGTGGCCGCGTTGGTAATGGATAACGATTTTGGCTTAGCGTACGAACTGGGTTTCAAGGCTTTCGCCGATGAGAACCCAGAAATTATTAGCGAATTCATAGTGGTGAGACATGATCCAGCAGCCCCATCGGTTGCTAACGAAATGACGACTATAAAAGCTTCGAAGCCTGACGTGTTGATTTCTATGACAGCTGGCAATCCTTGTTTGCTAGCAATTCAAGAAGCAGCCGCAACAGGAATTACAGAGACGTTAAAGGCTGCGTTTACTCCTCAGGTATGCAAAGTAATTGGTGCCTACATGGCGCCAGCTGGCGAGGCAGCAGATGGGTGGTGGGTTGTAGGCGGTGGTATGAAAGATATGACAGACCAACAATTCCATAAAGAACCATTTATTAATTGGGCTCGAAAGCAAATGACAGAGCGCGGCCTGGATCCAAATATTTCATTGATAGGCATTGGCTACGGTTACGCCTATCCGTGGGTAGAAAGCCTTCGGATAGCTTCTGAGCTTCCGGGTGGACTCACGAGAACCAACTTTATCCTCACCGTTCGAAGTCTGAACGTTGCGAACCCGATGATTCTTGATGGAATAAAAACTGAATTTAACGGCGCTGCGGACGCGTTTTATATTGAGGGTTCGGATTTTAGTCAATTCGATGCAAATAAACAGACTTGGCGAATCGTCGAGATTCTGGACTTAAACGGAACGACTCCAAACTGTGCGTACTCTTTGACCACAGGGAAGTGTCACGCGAACTGACCCGAATTCGAAACGCTCTTCTAGAACACAGGCTCGTGTGGCTAAAATCTGCTCTAGGGTGCCTTCTAGGTAGCACAACATTATGTCGGTTGAACACCGGCATGGCCGTTTTTGTAGGTGCAACCATACTTAGAAAAAATTAACTTTTATAGAGACTATGTAGATTTTTGTTCCGACTCGCACATAGCTAAAACATTGCTTCTGTCTACAATAAAACGATCCAGTCGGACCTTATGTTTACTGACTTAGTCATGCTTAGGAACTAGTTATCGTAGCTGCTTGATCCAGGTCAATTCGTAAGATCGTTGATGTGCCGACTGACAATGATTCGTTCAGTCGGAATTTGAGTGGACCAAGATTTGTGGCGAAAAATGTTTCTTGTAATCCAGTTGATAGGCGCACGTCGGTTACCACTGCCGGCACGTTTCCGTTTGGGTCAACACTCGCAGCTTGGGGAGCAATTACTTTTCTTTGGTCGCCAATTTTAACGAAGTTGCTATGGCCCAAAAATTTTGCGACAGTTTCAGATCTCGGATCATTGTAAACGTCCATTGGCGATCCTATCCGCAGTGCCTTCGCACTATCCATCACTATAAGTTTGTCGGCTATAGCAAAAGCTTCGTCATGATCGTGTGTGACGTGAATAGCAGAAGTTTTAGTGGTTCGAAGTACTTTAGGTAACTCATGAGTTAGTCGGTCTCTTAATGGTCTATCTAGAGCGCCTAGCGGCTCATCAAGTAACAATAAGGAAGGGCGGGGTGCTAGAGCTCGAGCTAATGCCACCCGTTGGGCTTCTCCGCCAGAGAGGCTGGAGACGTCCCTAGCGTTAAAGCCCTCCAGACCTACGAGCTCAAGCATTTCATCTACAATCCTTCGCCGCTCTTGCTTTTGGATTTTTTTCAGACGTAATCCGAATTCGACATTTTGGCTTACATTACGGTGTGGGAAAAGCGTATGGTCTTGAAACATCAAGCCAATATCTCTTTGGTGTGAGGGAAGCTCAGTTGCATCTAAGTCATCAATAAAAAATTGGCCGCTATCAGGCTTCTGAAGACCAGCTATAACTCGGAGTAAAGTAGATTTTCCTGATCCGCTGGGACCCAAGATAACTGTTATTTGATTTTTATCGAACTGAGCTGAGAAGTTCTCGATAGCCGGTTTACCATCGAACTGAACAGCAAGTTGTTCTAACCGCCACATTAGAAACTCCCTTCTGAACCAGCTTTGGTCGACTCGATTACCACAACAGTAGTGGCGACAATGAGCGCGAGAATAACTGATAGAGCCATGGCTTGACCTCGGAGTAAGTCTCCCGGAGTTGAAAGCAGTCGGAACATGGCGATGGGAGCGGTTAAAGTTTCGGGCCTCCTTGGGAGAAAGCTTGTTGCGCCGAACTCTCCAATAGACACAGCAAAAGAAAAAGCTGCGCCGACTAGGGCTCCGCGCATTGCTATCGGTAGGTCTATTGCACGCCGTACTTGATGTGGGGCGGCGCCTAAAGTAGCTGCCACTTCCCGAATTTTTGGATTTATGTGTCGAAGCGCAGGAACCATAGTTCTTATAACAAAGGGGGTTCCGATTAGAGCGTGTGCAATGGGCACGATCCACCACGATGTCCTGAGATCAAGAGGTGGCTCATCAAGAGCAATTAAGATGCCAAACCCAATGGTAACGGCAGAAGTTCCAAGCGGAAGTGTCAGGCCAAGATCAAAAAGGGAGCGTAGACCACGTTTGCCGTGCACTATCTGCAGAGAAGCAAGAATCCCAACAGCTAGAGCTATGCAAGTCGCAACTGTGGCAAAAATAAGTGAATTGAGAATTGCGCTGAGGGCCGTTGCTGGGAGTTGAGGGACACGAGAGGCGAGGGCCTGGTAGTGGGAGATTCCGTAACCATCACCGACTGAAAAAGATCGTAAAAAAAGTGTGAGTATCGGCCCGCCAAGAAACATCGACACAAGAGTCCAGTTAGTTAAACGAAATTTGAGAGAAAATTGTTCTGAGGAACGATATGAAATTGACTTGGGTGCGGGTTTCCCCCGCTCCAGTCTTGTGCTCACAATTATTAGAAATAGAACTGCTATTAGCTGCACAAGCGCCAGAGAAGATGCTGATTGAAAGTCGCTTCTTGTTATTGCGTATCGGTAAATCTCAGTTTCGAGTGTTGCCTTTCTAGGTCCACCGAGGACGAGGATAATTCCGAAGGACGTGAAAGAAAAAAGGTATGTGATAACAGCAGAAGCGTAAATAGCTGGTTTTAGAGCAGGAAAAGTAACCTGCCAAAACGCTTGCCATTTATTTGCCCCGAGGAGGCGCGCTTGCTCCTCGACCCGATAATCAAGGCCGCTCCAGAACGAGCCGACTGTCCTAGCTACAACTGCGTAGTTGAAGAATACGTGAGCTAAAATAATTGCCCAAGATGTGTGGTGAAGACTGAGAGGCCCTCTATCAATACCGAGCTGTTTGAATACAGCTTCAAATGCCCCAGCAACGACGATTGTAGGTAGAACAAATGGAACGGTGATTGCGGCTCGGGCCCACTTGCGGGAGCGTTTTTTCATCTTCGAAATGAGTGCTGCGCTAGGCAACGCAACCAAGATTGTGATTACTGTAGAAATGGTGGCTTGCCAAAAAGTGAACCAAATTGCTTTTTGTGATCTTGGTGTTCGTAGAACCTCGGTGAGTTGGTTGAGATGGTCCTGGGACTGCAATCCGTTCCACAGAATAGCTGCAACCGGATACAGAAAAAAGCAAGAAATAAAAATAATCGGAACTAAAAATAGAACTACAGCGATGATTGTCCGTAAGGCTTTAATCATTATCAAGAGCTCTGCATGAGAGTCATGAATCTAACCTCAATCTAGCCGAGAACGATTTCTACCCAGCGATCTGTCCACGTGTCTCTGTTGGATTCGATTTCAGCAGGGTCAATTACTAATGGTGACTCTGCAACTTGTGCATGATCGATGAATTCCTGTGGCAGCACAGCACCTTCAATCACCGGAAAAACAAACATGTTAAGGGGAACATCATTTTGGAAACGTGGACTGAGCATGAAATCAATCAGAGATTCTGCCGCTTCTCGGTGCTTAGTCCCGGCCAATATTCCAGCAAATTCTATTTGGCGATAACAGGAATCAAGAAGTACCGCTGTTGGTGCTTGGTCTGTCGGTGGATCAGCATATAGAACTTCTGCAGGCGGGCTAGAGGCATAAGAAACGACCATCGAACGATCACCGCCGCCAGCTTTAAATTCTCCGTAGTAGGCATCTTCCCAACCGCTAGTGATTGCAACCCCATTGTCCCTCAGGTCTTTCCAATACTGTTCCCAGTCTGGAGTTCCAGCGATGGTGGCAAGTAAAAATGCTAAGCCAGGAGATGACGTTTCGGGATTTTGCACGACGAGTTGATTGGCGTATTGAGGTTGCGTCAAGTCAGAAAGCTTTGTGGGTTGATTGGAAGGAAAACTGTCGATCCAATAATTTACGCAAACATCTCCGAAATCTATTGGTGTTAGGTAGTGAAGGTCATCAATTTCAAACTCATCTAGAACTATCTCGAGCTGTGGAGATTCATATTGTTCTAAAACGTTTGCTTCTATAGCTCGCTGCATAAACGTGTTGTCAATGCCAAATATGACATCTCCGATTGGGTTGCCGGCGGTGAGAATAGATTCGGCAAGCATGGTCCCAGCGTCGCCGCTCATGAGTACTTCAACTCGAATACCGGTTTGCTCTTCGAACTGAACAAATATGTCGTCTGAAACGGCGAATGACCCATGTGTGACTAGGCGTATCGTCTTTGTCGGTTCTGTTGTCTCTGCGGAAACTTCCCCGGTGGAACTTGACCCTTGCTCATTAGGTAGAGCTTTGTCTGATCCGCATGCGGTTATCAAGCCCAATGAAATAAAAACTGGAGCCAGGACTTTACGTAGATGGAACATACTTCCCTCCGCTGGAATTACCCAGATCAGGTTCGGTGGGTCACCAACGCGTGCAGCTGGTCTCTCAGCCCGGATGACCCGAGCTCCCCGTAAATTTTTAGTTAGTTAAGTCAACCTATCAGATGTCGTTAATAACTTTGCGCCCTCGGACGGACTTGAACCGCCGACACATGGCTTCGGAAGCCACTGCTCTATCCACTGAGCTACGAGGGCATGGGAAAAATTTATGACGCTAATACCAGAATGTAGCGCATTGAAAGGGGAGGCCCGCAATGTGTAGGCGAGTTGGGATATCTGGTCAGTTGTAGAAAGTCTGTGCATAGAGGCCGAAAAGCTCAGGTACAGTCGATGTCTGGATGCCTGATGGTTCTGTGAATCAAGATTAGATTGATCTGATAAAGATGTTTTGTGTTAGAGGAAGTTGTCGGCTGTGTATAGAGATCAGTTAGCTGAGACGCTCAATGTTGCGCTCGTTAGGCAGGGACTAGATATTTCGGCCACGGAAATCCATCTGGAGAGACCAGCTAACTTAGAGCATGGAGACTGGTCCTCTAACGTAGCTCTAGCATTCGCAAAAAAACTAGGCCTTAACCCTCGAGAATTAGCTCAGCGTGTTGTTGACGAAGTGAACGAAGATTTACCTAGTCATGTTGAAGCTATTGAAATCGCTGGGCCTGGCTTTATTAATTTTCGGCTAAAAGATTCATGGCTTCACGATGTGCTGAGTCTGGTTATTTCTCTGGGCGAAGAGGGCTATGCAAGGTCAGATGAAGGAATCGGAAAGTCAGTTAATCTGGAGTTCGTTTCTGCTAACCCGACTGGCCCATTACATGCCGGTGGTGGGCGGTGGGGAGCATATGGAGATGCGTTAACGCGTCTTTTTAAGAGGCACGGCTATGCGACTTTCACTGAATATTACGTTAATGATCGCGGTGTTCAGACTGAACTTTTCGGAGCCTCATTGGCTGCTAGAAGAGATGGTTTAGCGCCTCCAGAAGACGGATATCAAGGAGAGTATGTATCGGACTGGGCAAATGAAATGCCTGAAGATGCTGATCCAGTTATGTGGGGAAAACAAAGAGCGATGGCGGATGTGAGCCGCTCCTTAGAGTCTATGAACGTGTTTTTTGACATGTGGGCAAGTGAACAGTCGTTAGTCGAATCTGGTGCAATGGATGAGATCATCGAGATGCTTCGAAAAAGTAAGTGGATTGAAGAACGGGAAGGCGCAACCTGGCTTCGGACTTCTGAGTTTGGTGATGAAAAAGACCGTGTGTTGATTAAAAGCGATGGAGAACCTACATATTTCCTTCCGGACATTGCTTATCACCATTCGAAGTTTTCGAGGGGTGATCATGTAATCGATATCCTCGGCGCTGATCATCATGGGTATGTAGCGCGCATGAGCGCAGCAATGCAGATGCTCGGGCACCCTAAAGAATCTTATGAGGCCATTATTGGTCAAAACGTAACATTGGTTCGAGATGGAGAAGAGGTCCGTCTGTCTAAACGAACTGGGACCATGGTGGAAGTTCGGGAGCTAGTTGAAGCTGTAGGGCCAGATATGGCGAGATTTGCTTACCTACTTCAATCGATTGATACCCGACAGACAATAGATATAGATGCCTTATCTAAAAAAGCTAACGAAAATCCCGTTTTCTATGTTCAATACGCGCATGCTCGTATCGCAGCAGTTGCTAGAGAAGCCGTTAACCGTGGTGTAGGTCGACAAGATTTAAGTCTGGTAGATACGTCGGTTCTGGTAGAGAAACGTGAGCTTGAACTTCTTCGCGTGTTATCTCTACTCCCTGAAGTCTCAGATCTTGCTTTGCGAGAGAGGTCACCACACAAAGTGTCTACCTGGGTGCGTGAGCTTGCTGCCTCGTTCCATGGCTTCTACCACGACTGTCCTATATTACGCTCTGATGTGGCTACTGAGATCCAACAGGCTCGTCTTTGGCTAGTGGAAGCAGCACGAATTGGGTTAGCTATTGGCCTCGACCTTCTCGGTGTTTCGGCGCCCGAGGAAATGTAAGGGAAACGATGAGTGAATTTGACGCTACGGCAGCTGTAAATATTGAGCCAACTGCACCAGTTCCCTTTTCTCTGCTACCGGACTCAAGTGAAGTAGATGAAAATGGGGAGTTGACTATTGGTGGATGCAACATAGCTGAGATTGCGGCGGAGTATGGCACCCCGGTTTTTGTATACGATGAGCAACATCTCAGATCGAGGTGCCGAGAGGCAGTGGCTTCTTTTGGAAGCGAAGTTGCATACGCTGGTAAAGCTTTTCTTTGTATAGCAATGGCGAAGCTAGTTAACGAGGAAGGCATGTGCCTAGATGTAGCGAGCGCCGGAGAGCTGTATACAGCAATTCGTGCCGGAGTTCCGGGGAATCGCATCGTGTTTCATGGGAACAATAAATCTGTAAGAGAACTTCAGATGGCTCGTGAATATGGTGTTGGTCGCATCGTCGTAGATTCAGCCGATGAGATTGACCGGCTCGAAAACCTCCACAGCGAAGACGGTCAAGTGGTGTCGGTATTGTTGCGAGTAACCCCCGGAATCAGAGCTGAGACACATGAATTCATATCGACAGGACAAGAAGATTCTAAATTTGGTTTTGGAATCAAATCTGGCGCAGCGAGCGCTGCAGTTGACCGAGCTAAAGCGTCTAACGCAATCAATCTGTTGGGAATCCACAGTCACATCGGTAGCCAAGTATTCAGAATCGAGAGTTTTGATAAAGCGTTAGTGGTCGTTTCTGATTTTTTCAAAGAATTGGATTTGCCTGAATTGTCGATAGGTGGCGGTCTTGGAGTGGCATACGTCGAAGACGATACTGCTGCTTCAATAAGTGAGTGGGGTGCTCAAACTAAAGATACTTGTGCACGTCTAGGAATAACTGATGTGCGAATCTTGGCTGAACCTGGGCGTGCGATTGCAGCACAGGCAGCAATAACAGTTTATACAATTGGAACCTTTAAGTCCCTTCCGGGTATACGTAACTACGCTGCAGTTGATGGTGGATTCGTAGACAACATTCGACCTGTTCTTTACGGCAGTGAGTACACAAGCTTCGCTCCTCAAAGAGTTCTAGAACCTAGACCAGACCGTGCGCGGATCGTTGGAAGTCATTGTGAATCAGGCGACATTATTATTCGCGAGGCGTCACTCCCTCAAGGGCTAAATGTAGGAGACCTAATAGCCACTCCGGTTACTGGCGCCTATGGCCATGGGATGGGAAGTAACTACAACCGGATGGGAAGACCGCCAGTTGTTTTTGTTAGCAACGGCGAAGCTCGACTTGTAGTGCGTGGAGAGATGCTAGAGGACTTACTTCGTTTAGATATTGAATAGCGAAATATGCTCTTCTGTAAGTCGAAATCAATTTCACTGGAACTAAATCGATCGCGCCCGGTACCGTAAAGCCCATGTCGAGCAATGACCACTTCACCGTCCGAATCGGAGTTCTAGGCTGTGGAACTGTAGGTAGCTCTTTCATCTCAATTCTCCGCAAAGAAGCAGAGCAAATTTCGAATCGAACCGGTATCAGTTTAGAAATAATCGGTGTGGCTGTTAAGAACCGCAAGCTAGCCCGGCCGGTTGAAATTGATAGCGAGATACTTACTTCTGACGCAGCTGCGTTGGTTGCTGATCCAATGGTAGATGTAATTGTTGAGACAATAGGGGGACTTAATCCGGCTCGACAGCTAGTTCTAGATGCGTTGAGAAACGGGAAACCTGTCATAACAGCTAACAAAGAATTGGTTGCCACATACGGGAAAGAGCTGTTTGATGCAGCTGCCGAAGGAAACGTGGATCTAATGTTTGAAGCTGCGGTGGCTGGGGCAGTACCACTGATTCGGGTGCTGAATGAGTCGCTAATCGGAGAACGAATAACTCGGGTGATGGGAATCGTGAATGGCACTACTAATTTCATTTTGACCAAAATGACTGAAGATGGTGCTAATTATTCTGACGTTCTAGCAGAGGCTCAGGCATTGGGGTTTGCCGAAGCCGACCCAACCGCAGATGTTGATGGCCACGATGCGGGAGCAAAAGCTGCGATTATTGCGATGATGGCGTTCGGTGTAAATGCAGCGGTGAGCGATGTGTATCGAGAAGGAATTAGTAATATTTCTGCCGATGATATAGCTGCGGCTAAACAAATGGGGCACGTTATCAAGCTGCTAGCGGTAGTGGAAAGAGACGGAGAGAAGATAGGTATCCGAGTGCACCCAGCGATGATCCCGAATACTCATCCGCTTGCTTCAGTTCGTGATAGTTTTAACGCTGTTTTTGTAGAAGGTGAAGCGGTTGATGAAGTAATGCTTTATGGCCGTGGTGCTGGTGGCAAACCAACCGCTAGCGCAATGCTCGGCGATCTAATAGCTACTGCGCGTAATCTCCAGCAAGGATCTGTGAGTAGCGTTGGACGTCTTTCTTCGTTGCCAATTAGCTCGATTGAAGAGATGATTAGCGCTTATTATTTGCAGCTAGATGTGAATGACGCTCCAGGTGTGCTTGCCTTAGTAGCAGGCATTTTCGGTGAAAATGGAGTTTCTATTCGCTCGATGGATCAAGAGGGCAAAGAGTCAACTGCACACTTAGTTTTTATAACGCATAAGGCTCGTGAAGCTGATATGCAGAAGACAATTTCAGAGCTTCGAAAACTTGAAGCAGTGCGTGATATTGGTGCGCTGATTCGTGTCGTAGGAGACTGAGGTTTCGATGAGGTATGAAAGTACACGAGGGGGCGCACCGGTTCTCCAGTTTAGTGATGTTCTCTTAGAGGGTTTAGCATCTGATGGTGGTCTATACGTCCCTAAGCAATGGCCATTAATTACCAAAACCGAGCTAAGATCTCTTGCTAATATTCCTTATGCCGAAGTCGCCCAAAGGGTTTTAGCCCCCCTGGTCGATCCTTCTATAAGTTTCGAGACGCTTGGTGAGTTAACTCACCGTGCATACGCGAACTTTCGACATGAGGAGGTTGCGCCAGTAGTCGAACTTGGTGAATCTTTCTTAGTCGAACTGCACTGGGGACCGACGTTTTCGTTTAAAGATATAGCCCTGCAACTTTTGGGCCAGCTTTTTGAACACGAGTTAGAGCGACGTGACAAGAAAATCACAATCGTCGGCGCCACATCCGGTGACACCGGTAGCGCTGCTATCGAGGCTTGTAAAGACCGAGCGGGGATAGAGCTTGTGATGCTGCACCCGAAAGGTCGCGTTTCTGAGATTCAACGGCTTCAGATGACAACGGTCGAGAGTTCGAATATTCACAACGTTGCGATTGATGGCACTTTTGATGATTGCCAAGATCTCGTAAAGGCGATGTTCGCGCAGGAAAAATTTCGATCAGAAATGTCCCTTGCCGCTGTGAATAGCATCAATTGGGCACGAGTCGCTGCCCAGAGTGTTTATTACGTCACAACCGCATTGAAACTCGGCGCTCCTGATAAGAAAGTTTCTTTTTGCGTTCCGACCGGGAACTTCGGGAATGTTATGGCTGGTTATATGGCATCTCAGATGGGAGTGCCTATCGAGCGACTTATAGTTGCTAGCAATCACAATGATATTCTGTCTCGCGCTTACCAAACGGGGACTATGAGCATGGAACCGGTGCGACCATCGCTGAGTCCCGCTATGGACATTCAAGTATCGAGTAATTTCGAACGCTTGTTGTTTGATCTAAGTGAGCGAAACGGTCCTGAGCTAGCTGAGCAGATTAAGGAATTTCGACGGAGTGGTAGCTGGGTCCTGAATCCAGAAATCCTCAAGATTTTGCGAACTAAGTTCATAGCTGACAAGGCATCAGACGAACAAGTACTTTCGACAATAAGACAGGTTTATCAAAAAACCGGTGTGCTGGTAGATCCACATACTGCTGTAGGCATCTCAGTAGCTGAAAGACAACCACCGAGCTCTGCGGCTATGGCTATTATGTCGACTGCCCATCCTGCGAAATTCCCGGATGCTGTAACTGAAGCTACTGGAAGTGTCTTTGATTTACCTCCAGAGCTCTCGTCGTTGTCAAGTTTGAGCGAGACCTGCGACTTTCTCCCCAATAATCTAAATCTAGTTATGGACCACGTTAGGGAAGTAACCAAGTAAACCTTTCGATACAGATTGTTACGAAGGTACTAAGGCGTATACCCTATGGACAGCCCGTTGCCCGTGGAGCTTCCACGAACCCGGCAACCTTTTCCATCAGACTTTCGTTCGTTGTGAAAAGCGAGGGCTATGCACATTTTTCGCGTCAGATGAAGCTGCTGAACTGCGCCCGATATTACGAGGTAGATATGAGTGACTCTCCTGAGAGACAACTACTTGAGTCGAAATCGCGAGACGAACTAGTTGCGATTGCAAATGCAACTAGCGTTGACATTCCAGCTCGTGCTCGAAAGGCTGCAATTGTTGAGGCCCTGTTAAGCACCAATGAGAAAGCTAAAACCAATGCTGCTTCCCCGAGCGCTTCATCAAAGCAGTCGGATCCACCTCGTTCTAATGTCCCAAGTCAGGCAAAAGTGCGCAGAGTGCGTATTGCGGCTGAAGAGGGAGCTAGCGATAACCCAAGCCCTGAAGTGACAGGTACGGACTCCGCAAAAAGTTCTGATAAAGGTTCTCGAAAAAAACCTCAAACTGACGAAACAGATGAAAGTAGATCAGCTGATGCTGATGCTGATGCTGTAAGCGAAGACAACAAAACCGAGAACGGCGAGTTAGGCCACGCTGATGCAGGTAATCGTCGGCGTCGGCGTCGAGGTCGAGAACGCGAACGAGATGAGCAATGGCAGGGCGAACCGGTCGAGTGCGAAGGCATCCTTGATCTACGCGATGAAGGTTATGGGTTTATGAGAACTCGTGGAGCCCTCCCTTCGAACGATGATGTTTATGTAGCGGCGAAGCAAGTTCGGATGCACGGGCTGCGTAAAGGAGACATTCTTAAAGGTGTTAGTCGGCCAGCTGCTCGGAATGAAAAAAATCCAGCCTTGTTGCGGTTAGACCAGATTAATGGATCAGCACCTGAAGAGATTTTTGATCGACCGTTATTCGAGGAGTTAACAGCTGTTCATCCTTCTCAATTATTGAATCTTGAAGTAAAGGGTACGAAAAATATTACTGCTCGTCTTATCGACTTGGTAGCTCCCATCGGGAAGGGTCAAAGAGGACTAGTCATATCTCCACCTGATTGCGGTAAAACCTCAACAATTAAAGAACTAGCGATTGCGATAGAGGCGAACCATCCTGAAATTTGTTTAGTTGTGCTGCTGATAGATGAGCGCCCTGAGGAAATAACTGAAATTTCCAGCCTTTTGAAAGCTGAAGTAATGGCCTCGGCGTTTGATCGCCCGGCGGAAGAACATGTTCAGGTTGCCGAACTTACTCTTGAACGAGCGAAAAGAATGGTTGAATCAGGCACAGACGTAGTCTTGCTCGTAGATGGTTTAAGTAGACTGGCTCGCGCTTACAACCTATCCGCCCCAGGGAATGGAAGAATTTTAGTTGAAGGAGTTGACGCTGCTGCTCTGTACCCGCCGAAACGTTTTTTTGGAGCGGCGAGGGCTTTAAGCGAAGGTGGATCTTTAACAGTTGTCGCAACCGTTGCCAGCGACACGGGGTGGCGTCTTGACGAGTTAATACTTGAGGCGTTGCAAGGAACTGCTAATACTGAGATTTTTTTAGACCGAAAGTCTGCGGACCGACGTCTTTATCCTTCGATTGATGTGGCAAAATGTCGAACTCGAAAACTTGATGAGTTGGCTGGCGAGGCTAGAGCTCAGCAAGGTCGAGATCTAGCTGATTTACTGATCCAAATTGATGCGAGTTCAGAGACATCGAAGAAAAATGCGCTCGAGTTCTTGCTTACCGATTTACCTAAATCAAAAAATAACAAGGACTTTTTTAGCTCAAATAAGAAAGCAAAAAGTTGATAGTGAACGGCCTCATGTTCTTGAGTAAGAAAAATTTCCAAATAACTGCCCTCAACAATGTGCGGTTTAGCCTCAGAGACGGCAGAATAGACGAGTTATGAAAAGCGACATTCACCCAAATTACCGACCAGTTGTATTTCGAGACGCAGGCGCTGAGTTTTCGTTTATTACGCAGTCAACTGTAGAGACCAACGACACCGTTCTATGGGAAGATGGGATTGAGTACCCTTCTGTAACTGTCGAGCTTTCAAGTGCAAGCCACCCTTTCTATACCGGCACCATGAAGATTATCGATACCGCTGGCCGTGTTGAGCGATTTGAGCGGCGATATGGCCGACGTCGTAAAGACGAAGCATCAGACACCCAGGCGGAATCTTAGGCTTAGCAGGTGGCGCTCGACTCTGACCGCCGTCGTCAGCTACATGCACTGAAATTAAAATCTTTAGCAGAGACTTATCTTGGCATTTCTCTATCGGATCTGAATGGTACTGAAGATGGTGCCATCGGAATCAAAAGACATGATGACTCTGTAACTGCCGTTATTTTAGCTGAAGAAAGATGTAGCAGAGGGGTTGGCGTAGCCATGGCTGCTGCTACGCGAGCAGAAGCTGACGCCGTACACATCTTTGCCAAAGAAGAAGCAAGTAGTTTGGCAAGCACTGCTGAGCTATTTCGTACCTCCCTATTGGTGTGGGAGCTGAATGGTCGAATAGCCACGAGAGCTGTTGCTGCTTCTCCAACATTTGAAGAACCTAAAGATTCAGATCCAGCGCTTATAGCTATTCTCGAAGCAGCGGATGTAGATGTGGTTTATGAGCATGGAGTCGTAACTGGTGAAATCAGGGGATTAGAAATTGCCAGAATTGAAGGTGATGGGGAAGAGCAAAGAATTGAAGTTGGGGTTGGCGCACACGATCGCGAAGCGTTTGCTCTGTTGCACGGTGGCATGCCGAGTCGAGAAGCACTTCAGCGGGTAACTGAGACTGTGCAGTTTCATCGTCGGGCGGGAGCGGAACCGCACCCACTGAATCGTCTTAATGCTGAGCGTTGGTTAAGATCTCAGCTCATAGGTAGTCCGGAAAAAATAGGGGCTACTGTCCTAGCGTCAGTTTCGCCGCCAACTCCGCGACGAAGCTTGAAAGAGACGATACCGGCGGTTGCTTATGGGAGAATGGCCGACGGAAACCAAGTACTTGTTGTTTGTACAATAGGCATCGACCTTAACTTGATTGCTTTTGGCGCTCAGGCGCGAATACACACTGATCCCCAAGCTCAATTAATTTTTGTAGTTCCAGGAAGAGATGCTCATCCACTGCTCAAAGCAATGGTCGAGAAACTCGTGGTACCTGCTGAATTAATTGCAATAGATGACGATTGGCGTGATTGGAAGTCATCCAGCTCGCTAGCCTGACCTAGTGCTTGAGCGTCTAAAGCAGATCGAAGAAGAACTAGCCCATGTTGAGTCGCAACTCGGAGACGTTGCTATTACATCGGATCGGCAGCGTTTTATCGACGCGGGTAGACGTCACGCTCAACTCTCTGAAATGGCAAAGGCAGGGCGCGATTGGCGCATGACGCTTGAAGATGCAGCTACAGCTCGAGAGTTATTAGAAGAGGTTTCGAATGATGAGGCAAGCGAGTTGCGTGAGATGGAAGCGGCTGCGTTGGCGCAAGCGGAGATCTTAGAAGAGCGCTTTAAGTTACTATTATTGCCTCGAGACCCGAATGACGCTAAGAACGTCATAGTTGAGATTCGAGGTGCTGAAGGAGGCGAAGAGGCCAATATATGGGCCCGAGATCTTTATGAAATGTATCGATCTTACATTTCATCGAAAGGTTGGGCACTAGAGGTTTTGGGGAGTCATTCGAGTGATACGGGCGGGCTTACCGATGTTGCTTTTCTAGTTAAAGGTGACGCAGTTTGGAGTCATCTAAAACACGAGGGTGGGCCTCACCGAGTTCAGCGGATACCCGCTACGGAGTCACAGGGCAGAATTCATACTTCATCAGCGACAGTAACGGTTATGCCGGAAGCTGAAGAGGTAGAGGTAGAGATTGATCCTAATGATTTACGCATAGATATTTATCGGTCCTCTGGTCCCGGTGGCCAGTCCGTGAATACGACAGACTCTGCCGTCAGAGTTACACATGTTCCCAGTGGCCTAGTGGTTTCGATGCAAGATGAGAAAAGTCAGTTGCAGAATAAAGCCAAGGCGCTGCGTGTGTTGCGCTCTCGTCTTCTTAAGTTGCGCCAAGACGAACATGCATCCTCTCAAGCAGCTCAAAAACGCGATCAAGTAAAAGGTGGTGGCAGAGCAGACAAAATTAGGACATACAACTTTAAGGAAAGCCGCGTTACTGACCACCGAATCGGACTAACTCTGTATAAGTTAGATCGCGTGTTAGCTGGCGAACTCGAAGACGTTGTTGTCCCATTAATGTTAAATGAGCGCCAAGAGCAACTTAAATCTGAGCAGATTTAACCTGGTGACTAATATGGGTCTGGATGATTCTGAGGCAGTTACAGCAAGACAACTTTTTCAGGAGTTAATTCATAAATTTAGAAAACAGAAGATTGAAGACGCTGAGATAAGTGCTCGATGGATCGTTGAAGAAGCTGTTGGCTTGACTGGCGCAGATTTTTTCACGAAGCAAGATGAAAAATTAACTGTTCGTATGGTTGCAGCGGCTGATTCCATGTCGGATCGACGCATTAAAGGCGAGCCTTTGCAATACGTTGTTGGCCATTGGGGTTTTCGTGAATTAGATCTTGCTGTTGATCATCGGGCGTTAATTCCTCGACCTGAAACTGAGTCTGTGGTTGAGAAAGGAATCCAGTATCTGAAGTCACTGACTAGCTCTAATGGAGAAGTCCTTAAAGTAGTCGAACTCGGAACAGGTACCGGAGCGATCGCTCTTTCGATCGCAAAAGAAGTTCCTGAAACTAAGGTTCACGCAACAGATGTTTCCGCTGAGGCCCTTTCTCTTACTCGCTCTAATTTAGCTGGTTTGGGGCGAGCTGCTAGAAACGTAAGCCTTTGCGAAGGAAGCTGGTTTGATCCGTTACCTGATGCACTCCGAGGAGAGCTAGACCTAATAGTTTCTAATCCACCTTATGTGTCGGAGAGTGATGAACTTCCTTTAGTGGTGAAGGACTGGGAGCCCGGGTTGGCACTATTTGCTGAGGCAAATGGTTTTGCTCACTTACTTCACATAGCTGTTGAAGCACGCTCTTGGCTTAAACCGAATGGAATGCTTCTGCTCGAATGTGCTGAAGCGCAATGTTTCAAATTGAAGTCGTTGTTAATTAGCCGCGGCTACGAAAAAGTAACGATAGGTCTTGACTTAGCAGGTCGCGAGCGCATGGTTAGTGGTTATCGACCTGCAAATGACATATCGGCTGAACACTTCTCTGGCGCAATGAGCGCTCTAAAAAGCGGAAAATTTGTGGTAACGACAACGGATACTGTGCCAGGAATCCTAGCCGCGTATTCCAATTCTGATGCCGTCATCACTACGTACGTGGCGAAGGGCCGACCATTAGACCAGCCGATGCCGGTCTTGGTATCTGGTATTGAACAAGCTCTTCAATTAGTCGAGTTTTCAGATAAAGCGACGGCCTTGGCTAGAGAGCACTGGCCCGGACCGCTGACGCTAGTCGCGACTCGATTAGATGGCCCAGATCCAGTCCATAAAGGAAACACCCTCGGAGTTCGAGTTCCAGATCTTGGTTGGTTGAGGCTTCTTATTGACGAAGTCGGCCCAGTGACTGGTTCGAGTGCCAATGTGCACGACCTACTCCCTGAAAATTCGGCAGAAAAGGCGGCCGCAAGCTTGCATCTAACTCCGGGGTACGTAGTTCCGGGAAGTTCTGAAACAGATGTAGCTTCAACCGTCTTAGACGTTACAAAATCTGAAGCAAGGGTCTTGAGGCTTGGGGCTATTGATATCTCTGACCAGAAAATGTGAAGCAACTGACAAATGAGTTAGAGATCACTAACTCGCCGTGCAAAGATGTGTCCAAATTAATGCTTACAAGTTGCAGGGAGTTGTCTTGACTGGTGTCGCTATCGGATCAGACCATGCTGGTTATAATTTGAAATGTCTCATCTTGGCTCATCTTCAACAAGCGGGTAATAAGGTAAAAGATTTAGGAACTTTTAGCGATGATCGAGTTGACTATCCGGATTACGGGGCGCTCGTTGGGAGAGCAGTCGCCGATGGAGAATTCTCAAGTGGCATAGTCGTGTGCGGAAGTGGAATAGGAATAGTTATGGCTGCTGGGAAAATTCCTGGTATCAGAGCTGCCACTGTTCACGACAGTACGTCGGCTCGTTTAGCTCGGGAACATAATGACGCAAATGTCATCGGCTTGGGAGCGCGTTTGGTTGGAGAGCAAACAGCGCTAGATGCTGTTGATGCATATTTGAGTGCGGTATTCTTGGGTGGCCGTCACGGAGATCGGGTAAAAAAACTCAATCTATTAGATTAGGAACATTGATTAGTGTCAGTCAGTGCACAATTTAAGGCATGCTCTCTGTCTCCCCGAAATCTTTAATGAAAGATTTTTAAATGATGTCTTCGAGTAATGAGATTTGGACCGCTTCAGCTGATGTTGAAATCCAAGAGCTGATACAAGCTGAAAGGCATCGACAAGGATCTAGCCTGCAGCTAATTGCCTCTGAGAACTTCGCGTCGCCTGCTGTTATGGCCGCCACAGGGAGCCCATTCACCAACAAATATAGTGAGGGTTACCCAAGCCGTCGTTATTACGGCGGTAATGTTCATGTTGACAAAGTAGAACAACTCGCCATTGACAGGGTAAAAAGTTTGTTCGGGTCAGAGCATGCAAATGTTCAGCCCCACTCTGGCTCATCGGCGAACGCAGCAGTTTACTTGGCTCTATTAGAGATCGGCGACACCGTATTGGGTATGAGCCTTGATCACGGCGGGCATCTAACTCATGGCTCAGCTGTAAACTTCAGTGGTAAATTTTACAACTTCATTTCCTATGGCTTAAATGAAGACGATGAAAGAATAGATTATGAAGAGATGCAAAGAATTGCTCGAGAGCATCGACCTAAGCTGATCGTGGCAGGAGCTACCGCTTACTCTAGAAAAATAGACCCTAAGCCTTTTCGTGACATTTGTGATGAAATTGGTGCGTACTTTATGTTTGACGCTGCTCATATAGCTGGCTTAATCGCTGGAGGTCAACACCCCAACCCTGTTCCGTCTGCTGACGTGGTTACGTTCACCACTCATAAGACACTGCGCGGTGCGCGCGGGGGTTGCATCCTTTCAACGAGTGAATTAGCTAAAAAAATTGATTCTGCCGTTTTTCCTGGTACTCAGGGTGGCCCATTAGAGCACGCGATCGCTGCTAAAGCTGTCGGGTTTCATGAGGCGTTGGACCCGGCATTTAAGACCTACACAAAACGTATAGTTGAGAATGCTAATGCATTAGCATCGGCGCTAACCGAGCGTGGATTTCGGCTTGTGTCAGGTGGAACTGATAACCACTTGTTACTGGTTGATCTGCGGACCTTTGACGCCGACCTTACAGGTAAAGCAGCGCAAGAGAATTTAGATATCGGAGGAGTGACACTTAATCGAAACAGTATCCCAAATGATTCTAGGTCTCCTTTTATAACTAGTGGCATCCGTATGGGAACTGCATCAGTTACTACTCAAGGAATGGGCCCAGATGAAATGGTGATGATTGCAGACTTCACCGCTCGCATTTTGCGCGCTAAATCAGATGAGGAAAAAATTGGAAATATTCGATGTGAAGTGGCCGAGTTGTGTGCATTATTTCCGCCCTACCCAGAATAAGAGCGTCGAGTACTTTTGCCAAGCCGTTTAAGACTTGGTTCAGGCTGTATAGGCAGAGTTTCGAGCAGTTTGTTAATCCTTAACGCTTGTGTCGGGCGCGGATCGCCTCACCCTAGCTAAGCTAAAGATCAGGAGGACTTAGTGAATCGGTTGCTAGAGCACGCTGGGATTCTCCTCATAGCTGCGGTGGTTACTTATTTATTTACTTTTGTAGTGCGGCGCTTAGGTCCGAAGTTTGGTGCTGTTGTGGAGCCGAACGAGAGGCGAGTGCACGAGAGCGCTACCACCACTGGTGGCGGTGCGGCAATGTTTTTAGGCTTGGTAGTAGCGTTAGCTTCGGCTAGCCGGCTAAGTGGTTTTAGGGAGGTTTTCGCCGGTTCTTCAGAGGCGTTAGCAATCCTCATTGCAGCGAGCGTTATGTTCGGAATCGGCGCTATAGATGATTTACGGGAACTGTCTGCGCCAGCTAAAGTAGCTGGCCAAGTGCTCGCAGCCAGCTTGTTAGCGATTCTTGGTGTCACACTTTTTTACTTTCGTATTCCTTTTGGTCAGCTAGTCGTGCTCTCGGCAGACTGGGCTACTTTGGTCACTGTTCTTTTAGTCGTCGTAGTCGCAAACGCAGTTAACTTAATCGATGGTTTAGATGGCTTAGCTGCAGGCACAGTAGCAATCGCGGCCGGCGCTTTTTACGTGTATAGCGGTGAGTTGCAGCGAGCGGGACTAATCGATGAATCGAATATTGGCCCGCTTCTCGCTTTGGTGACCTTGGGAATTTGCTTAGGATTTTTACCGCACAACTTTCATCCCGCAAGAATATTCATGGGAGATGGTGGCGCACTGTTACTCGGCCTTCTCATGGCATCTGCCACGATGACAGTCGGTGGGCGCGTTGCAGATCAATTCAGCGGGCAAGTTTATTTCTTTTTTGCTCCGATTGTGATCCCATTCTTAATTCTCGGTGTTCCACTGGTAGATGTCGCACTTGCCGTGATCCGACGTGCTTATAGACGAGAAGGGATCGCTACGGCCGATAAAGATCACCTGCATCATCGTTTGTTGCGAATGGGGCACGGACATAGAAGAACGGTTGCCTTACTTTGGGCTTGGACCGCCTTATTATCTTGTGTAGCTCTGGCACCTACTCTTACAGGAAACGGAGATGCTCTTTTGCCCTTTGGACTTTTGGGCGTCGCATTTCTGTTGTTTCTTTTGTTGCGCCCTCGTTTTAAAGCCGAGGAAGGTATTGGCACGGCATAGAGCCCCATAGCTAATCAGATTTCTGAATTCGAGAATAAGGTTCGAATAGCTTTAAGTTTCGTCGAGCGGCACTTGTTATGCCCTTCATCAATGAAGACCAAAGCCGTGAAGGGAAATTTGTCTCTATTCGTGTGTGGCAGAGTCTTCAATTTGGCGTCACAGTTAATTTCGCCGGTGCTCTATCTTGGCTTGCTGGTGTGGTTGTGAGTCATTTCGCCGGACAAGCATTCTTATCGGTGCAGAATCCATAATGCTATGGAATTACCTAGCATGTTGATTATCGTTCTTAGACTCGCAACCCTGCTCTCTCCTGTCAGATGGGACATAATCTTAGGATTTAGCATTGCTCTAGGCCGGTGAAGAGGGTGGTTTACTTGCAAGGCTAGTTAGTTGCTAATAAGTTGCAGATGTTGTTCTTAATTCAGCGTTGACTATTTTGGAGACTATCTAAGGTATGCGAAACCCAGTTTTGCGAAAGCAAACCCAAAGCATTGGGAACGATGATGGTTTTGCCAAGGCTGTTGAAATAGTCGTAACGCCGGGTATTTTTGCGGCTCTCGGTTGGTTGCTAGATAAAGCTTTTGGTAGTGGACCGTGGCTTGCTTTTTCTCTTGGACTAGTTGCCTTCTTGACAAAAATCACCGCAGAGTGGTGTCGGTACTCGGGACGTATGGCCAATATTGAAGCAGACATGAAAAGCGAACGTGATTCTACAAAAATTGATTTAACACCTCCGGAAGAGATTTATGACGCTTTGCCAACAGGTGTGACTCTTAATACTGAGACACGAGAGGATGAGGATGAATCAGGCGGTGAGGCAAGGTGGTAGCTAGCAATAAAGATCTGACTGAACTTGCAGGTTCTGAACCTGAGCGCCTCATAGTTGCCGATTTAGTCAAGCGCGGACTGAAGGTTGCTCCGATTTGGATACTTTTAGCGGGACTAATTTGGGGCATCGATGGGGCAGCTTCAGCAACGTACGGGCTAGTTCTAATTCTCGCTAATTTTGTTGTGGCTGCTGCGTTTTTGACGTGGGCTGGACGAATCTCACCGGCCGCTTTAATGGCTGCAGCTCTCGGTGGTTTTATATTTCGTTTAATTATTCTTACAATTGCTGTTGTAGCGGTGCGAAATTTGAGTATGTTCTTACCTGTTCCTCTTGGAATTACTATAATTGTTTCGCATCTTGGGTTACTGACCTGGGAGACGCGTTATGTTTCTCTATCGTTAGCGCACCCGGGACTAGTCCCAGATGCTTCGAAGCGGATGAAAGGCCAGGAGAAGAAGTGAAATTGCAGGCAATGGGGCTTTACTTCCCAGACATCGAACATTTGTTGAACTGGCCTGGGATACTTTTTGAGGGCAGTAAGTATTTTGAGCTCAACAAGGTTGGAATTATCTACCTCTGGGCGATGATCGCTCCGATACTTCTTTTCACCTTGGCTATAAGGAAAAGCAAGTTAGTCCCAACCGGAGTGCAGACGATCGCTGAGTCTTCGGTTGATTTTGTTCGCGAAAACGTTGTGATGCAAACAATCGGGCCTGATGGTATGAAGTTCATGCCATTCCTGATGTCCCTTTTCTTCTTTATATTCTTTTCTAACATTACGGAAGTAATTCCATTTATCCAGCTTCCTGGTAATGCACGAATGGCAGCACCTGCGATGCTGGCTTTGGTCGTATGGGTTGTGTTCAACGCCGTTGGAATTAAAAGCCAAGGATTCTTCAAGTATTTCAAAAACACTATTATCCCGCCCGGAGTTCCCGGCGCATTGCTGCCGCTAGTGGCAGTTATAGAGTTTGTTTCAACGTTTTTTGTCCGGCCATTTTCCCTCGCCGTTCGATTGTTCGCCAACATGTTGGCAGGACACCTACTTCTTGTGACCTTTGCAGTGCTAAGTGCTGCTCTATGGGACTCAAGTCCTTTAATATCAATTGTTTGGGCACCGTTCGTTGTGCTGATCGGTTTAACAGGGTTTGAAGTCCTTGTTGCCTTTCTTCAAGCATTCATTTTCACAATTTTGACTGCCGTGTATATCGGCGGCGCCTTACATCCAGAGCATTAGTTCCGATTCAAACAAACAGGAGAGACGAGTGATTGATTTGCTCGCAGCAGCAGACGTTATAGCCGATAAGCCTGACCAGATATTGGTCGGTCTCAAAGCTGTAGGTGCCGGTTTAGGTTATGGCCTTGCAGCTATTGGACCCGGTGTAGGCATTGGCCTTGTCGTCGGAAACGCGATTACCGCCATGGCTCGACAACCCGAATCTGCGGGCATGGTTAGAACAACCATGTTCTTAGGCATAGCCTTTACCGAGGCCCTTGCGCTTATCGGATTCGTGGTGTTCATCCTTCTCAACTTCGCTTAGGGGGACATATGAACTCATTAACAATGATGCTTGCAGCATCTGAGGGCGGCGATCCGCCTAATCCGATCATTCCTGAATGGAATGAAGTCATTTGGGGATCTCTATCGTTCCTCATTCTGTTTACGGTTATGGCTAAGTACGCTTATCCAGCCATCAAGAAAACGATGGAAGCCCGTACAGAAAAAATTCAAAATGACTTAGATGCGGCTGACACCGCTCGGACCGAAGCAGAAACCCTGCGTGGTGAATATGATTCAAAAATTGCGGAAGCTCAGGCTGAGGCATCGAGAATTATTGAAGCTGCACGAGGAGAAGCTGAGCAAGTGCGACAAGAGCGCCTCGCGGCGATAGAGCCCGAGATAGCAGAACGCAAGGCACAAGCCGATAGCGATATTGAAGCCGCAAAGGTTAGAGCATTAACTGATGTTCGCGCTCAGGTTACAAGTCTCGCCGTGGGTGCAGCAGAAAAAGTTGTCCAGTCAAGTCTTGACGAAAGCGCTTACACAAGACTGGTCGATGAATATATTGAATCAGTGGGCAAATAGAGAGCCCAATAAGTAGTACAGCCCTTGCAATTGTTGAGGGAAATATAAGCCGCCACACGGTTCCACCCGTGGTTGGCAGCATTCGGAGAGAACGAGGAAAGTCATGAGCGAGAAAGTTGAGGAGTACGCAGCTGGCCTAGCCAAATTGGCTGGAGCAGAAGGCGAACTCAATCGTGTGGCTGACGAGTTGTACCAGCTTGGACGAACAGTTGAGTCGTCCGATGATCTGCGTAAGGCTCTAAGCGATCGCTCTATTCCTGCATCACGTCGTATTGGCATTCTTGAAGATCTACTTGGATCTAAAGCTTCGCCGATAACGATTAATCTAACGAGCATGTTGATTGGTGCTAATAGGGGCGGTGATCTAGCCCCTATCGCAAACGAGCTAGTTCGCCAGGCCGCTGAAGCACGCGGACAGGCTGTAGCTGAGGTTCGCACGGTAATTCCGTTAGATGATGCTCAACGAGAACGACTTTGTTCGGCGCTCTCCGGCGCAACTGGAAAAAATATCGACGTCGTCGTATTGGTAGACCCCGACATAATGGGTGGTATTATTGCCCAAGTTGGAGACACAGTATTTGATGGCTCGGTGCGTACCCGTCTCGAGAAAATGAAGGAGCGCTTGTCGTGACTGATCTGAGCTTCGATGTTGGCGATATTACCGCAGCGATTCAGAAAAATATGGAGGGATTCAATCCCGACATCGAATCTGGCAATGTTGGCAAAATACTTGAAATTGGTGATGGTATCGCCCGTATTTCAGGATTGCCGAATGCGTCGGTTAATGAAATTTTAGAGTTCGAAAGTGGCGACGTTGGTCTCGCTTTGAACCTCGACGCCGATTCAATTGGTGCTGTTGTCTTAGGCAACGTCGAAAAAATTGAAGAAGGCCAAAATGTGAAGGCCACTGGACGGATTCTTTCTGTGCCAGTGGGTGACGCAGTTCTGGGTCGCGTTGTTAATGCTCTTGGTGAACCAATTGATGGTAACGGACCCATAGTTGGCGCAGAGATGCGGCGTATGGAAATCCAAGCTCCCGGTATTATGGGTCGCAAACCAGTGCATGAGCCCTTGCAAACTGGGATCAAAGCAATCGATTCGATGATACCTGTAGGCCGTGGTCAACGAGAATTGATTATTGGCGACAGAAAAACTGGTAAAACGTCAGTAGCGATTGACACAATTCTTAACCAGGCTGGACTTGGGGTAAAGTGTATTTATGTTGCGATCGGGCAAAAAAGTTCGACTGTAGCACAGGTGGTTTCAACCCTTACCGAAGCCGGAGCGATGGATTACACCGTCGTCGTCTGTGCACCAGCCGCTGACGCAGCTCCATTCAAGTACCTAGCACCCTACGCTGGTTGTGCTATGGGTCAACATTGGATGGAAAACGGTGAGCACGCGCTCATTGTTTATGATGATCTTTCCAAGCAGGCGGAGGCTTACAGGCAACTGTCATTGTTGCTGCGCCGCCCTCCAGGCAGAGAAGCATATCCTGGAGATGTTTTTTATCTTCACAGTCGCCTTCTCGAGCGTGCAGCCAAGCTCTCTGATGAGAATGGTGCTGGTTCTCTTACTGCATTGCCGGTAATCGAAACCAAAGCTGGCGATGTATCTGCGTATATCCCAACTAACGTTATTTCGATTACAGACGGACAGATATATCTACAAGACGATTTGTTTAAATCTGGTGTGCGACCAGCGGTTGACGTAGGAGTATCGGTGTCTCGCGTTGGTAGCGCTGCTCAGACAAAAGCCATGAAGAGTGTGGCTGGAACCCTCAAAATTGACTTAGCTCAATTCCGTGACCTGGAAGCATTTGCCACGTTCGGTTCCGAACTTGATGCGGTGTCTGCAGCCCAGTTAACACGTGGCTACCGATTAGTTGAGTTGCTTAAGCAGGGTCTTAACAGCCCAATGGCAGTGGAAGACCAAGTAGTTGCGCTTTATGCAGGTATTAACGGCTACCTTGACGATCTGCCGGTAGAGGATGTACAACGTTTCGAGACTGAACTGATTGACACGATGAGAAACCGTCACTCTGGATTAGTTGAAGAGATTCGATCAACGGGCGCCATGCCTGAGGATCAGGTGAAGGCAGCAGTTGTTGCTTTCAAAGCTTCGTTCGTGAGCAGCCAGTTAACGGCTGATGGCGACGTAGAGGTCTGATTCGTAATGGCAGGTGGTCAAGAGCGTATCCTTCGGCGAAGAATAACTTCTATTGAAGCGACTAAGAAAATCACGCGTGCTATGGAGCTGATCGCAGCATCAAGAATCGTGAAAGCTCAAGCAAGAGTCAAAGCTGCTAAACCCTACTCAGAAAAAGTAACGGCAGTAATTGCGAACCTTGCTGGAGGCGGTGCCGGGGTAGATCACCCACTGTTGAAAGAGGCCGAATCCGTTTCAAACGTGGCTTATGTAGTTGTTGCAGCAGATAGAGGTCTGTGCGGCGGCTACAACGGAAATGTGCTCCGTATGGTTGAACGTTCGATTGCTCAAGAGAAGCAGCGTGGCGTTGGCTACAAGCTAATTCTTGCGGGTAAAAAAGCTACTGGTTATTTCTCGTTTCGTGGCTTTGATATCCATGCTTCTTTTGCTGGCTTCTCAGATAAACCTAATTACTCCGATGCTAAAGAGATGGCACAACTCGTTTCTACTCTCTTCGATAGCGGCGAAGTCCAAGAAGTGCGGCTGGCATATACGAAATTTATTTCTATGGGCACTCAACAAGCTGAACTTGTCCAGTTCATGCCATTACAGGCTAATGAACTGGGATCTGACGCTACTAATGAAAGCGGTGGAGGCTATGAGTTCGAGCCAGAGCCCGCCGAGATTCTTGATAGTTTGTTGCCGCGATACGCCGAGGCTCGGTTGTATGCGGCCCTGTTAGAGGGTTCTGCGTCAGAGCACGCTGCTCGACAGCGGGCCATGAAGGCGGCAACAGATAACGCAGAAGATCTAAAAACGAATTTGACGCGGATAATGAACCGTGCGCGACAAGATTCGATTACTACAGAGATCATGGAAATCGTTAGTGGAGCTGAAGCTATGGGCGACAGTTCTTCTATCGTTATTGATGATTTAATTTCCGAAACCCTCGAGTCTCCATTCGAGGGTATATCCACCATCGCTAACGGCGCCTGAGCCATCAGGAGACTCATTAAATGACAATGACCGAGGATAATACCGAACTTAAAGATGGCAAGGTACTTGCTATCACTGGACCGGTTGTCGACGTTGAGTTCCCCAAAGGGGCTCTTCCGGAAATAAATACATATGTAGAAATGGAAGTTGACCTAGAAGGTACAGCTGTCATCATTGGCGGCGAGGTAGCTCAGCAGCTTGGCGAAGGTAAAGTTCGTGTCGTTTGCATGAAAGCAACCGACGGATTGCGACGCGGAACTGTCGTACGTAACACTGGTCGGGGAATTACCGTACCTGTCGGTGATAACGTTCTGGGGCATATTTTCAATGTCATCGGTGAACCTTTAGACACCGATGACATCGGCGAAGTTCCAGAGCGCTGGGAAATACATCGTCCCGCTCCAGCGTTCGATACTTTAGAGCCAAAAGCTAAGATGTTTGAATCCGGCATTAAGGTTATTGATCTGCTAGAGCCATACCTTGAGGGTGGTAAGATTGGGTTATTCGGTGGCGCTGGCGTTGGTAAGACGGTGCTTATCACAGAGATGATTAACCGCGTTGCCTCGCAGCACGGTGGCGTGTCAGTATTTGCTGGAGTTGGGGAACGAACTCGCGAAGGAACTGACCTATATCTTGAAATGGAAGAATCCGGGGTTTTGGAAAAAACTGCGCTCGTATTCGGCCAGATGGATGAACCACCTGGAGTTCGGCTACGTGTCGCTCTGTCAGCATTAACGATGGCTGAGTATTTCCGTGATGTTCAGGGACAAGAAGTATTACTCTTCGTTGATAATATTTTCAGGTTCGTGCAAGCTGGTTCTGAAGTGTCGACACTTCTAGGACGCATGCCATCCGCTGTAGGATATCAGCCTACTTTAGCTGATGAAATGGGCGAATTGCAGGAGCGAATAACGTCTACTGCTGGCCATTCGATTACGTCATTGCAAGCGGTATATGTACCTGCTGATGATTACACAGATCCGGCTCCGTTCACTACCTTTACGCATCTAGATGCAACCACCGAGCTAAGTCGTCAAATTGCTTCTTTGGGCATTTACCCAGCTGTTGACCCGTTAGCGTCAACTTCTTCTATTCTCACGCCTGAAGTAGTTGGTGCTCGCCATTATGGTGTTGCTCGTAATGTGCAAGAAATTCTTCAACGCTATAAGGAGCTGCAAGACATTATTGCCATCCTTGGGCTTGACGAGTTGTCAGAAGAAGACAGAATTACTGTTAATCGTGCCCGTAGAATTCAGCGTTTCTTGAGTCAACCTTTCTTCGTTGCAGAGGTATTTACAGGTTTACCTGGAATATTTGTTCCGATTGCAGAAACAATTGAGTCATTTGAAATGCTATGTAATGGCGATCTTGACCATCTACCAGAACAAGCTTTCTTGAACGTGGGAAATGCTGATTCTGTGATGGCAAAGGCTCGTGAGTTAGAAAAGTCTTGATGCTTTTTATAGGAGAGGCACACCATGCAGGTTGAGCTAGTTTCACCGGAGTCAGTTTTGTTTTCTGGAGAATGTTCACAAGTAGTCACACGAACAGTAGACGGTGACGTAGCTTTCCTTGACAACCACGCAGCGTTTATCGGAGCGCTTGGAATAGGCGAGACTCAATTGTGGGCTGATGATGGTGTAGTTGCTCTTGCCATAAACGGCGGCTTTGTTGAAGTCAGCGGGAATGCTGTGACCATCTTGAGCGATGATGCCTTAGCACGTGCCGACATCGATATGGAAGCTGCGAAAGCTGATCTTGATGAGGCAGACTCTGCTTTGTTGGTTGATAGTAATGATGAGAACGCAGCATTAGCTAAAAAATGGGCCGTGACCAGGCTTCAGGTTGGCTCAAATAAATAGAAATAGCTAACTGTAAATTTCATTCAAACAGTGATATTTATTTTCTCAAAGAAAACTAAGTGTTTCTGAATTATCTACTTTTCTATAGTAACAACCGCTCCGACCGACGCCAGATTCTGTCTTTGTGTGACATGCGCCTGCCCCGTCTCGGCGAACCATATACAAAAGAGAATTCTGTTCACAATTCACACGGATTTCTATGAGGCTGAGCGTATCTCCGGAAGTAGCGCCCTTGTGCCAAATCTCATGCCTAGAAGTTGAATACAAAACAGCACTTTTGCGTTCAAGAGACAATTCGAAGGCCTCTTGATTCGCGTAGCCGATAAACAAGACCTCTTTTGTATCGATCTCTTGGAGAACCACAGGAATGACTCTGTGTCCCGCTTCACCGATTGACTTGAGTTTATTAAAATCAAGTTGCTGAGTCTGACCTTCTTCAAGAATTTCGTCACCTGACATAGTTCTTGAGCATATGTCCCAAGGGACGTAAATCAATATTGAATCTCCAATTGATTTACGTGAAGTCTACAGATGCAAAGGTGCTCAGCTTCTCGATGTTGTGCGTAGCTCGAATCTCACGAACCGTTCCACTTTTCGATCGCATGACCAGAGATTCTGATACTGCGCCTTTAGAAGTGAAACTAACGCCTTTCAGTAGCTCCCCGTCTGTAATCCCAGTGGCAGCGAAAAATACATCGTCTGAACGAACTAAATCTTCAGTATGCAGAACTTGATCAAGATTATAGCCAGCATCGATAGCAGCTTTTCGCTCGCTATTGTTTCGTGGCCAGAGCTTCCCTTGCATCTCTCCACCAAGACATTTGAGAGCGGCAGCAGAAATTACACCCTCAGGTGTGCCACCGATACCGAAAAGCACGTCTGCGCCGTCATTAGCAGCGGTTGCTATAGCTCCTGCTACGTCACCATCAGGAATGAGACGTATTCGGGCCCCTGATTGTCGGACTTCGTCGATTAGATCTGCGTGGCGGTCCCTGTCGAGAATTACTGCGGTGAGGTCTCGAATTCCGCGACCAGTAGCTTCAGCTATTGCCTTTAAGTTGGCCGTAGGTGATTTGTTGATATCAATAACGCCTCTCGCTTCTGGACCTACAGCTATTTTTTCCATGTAAACGCACGGACCGGGATCGAACATAGTGCCGCGTGGAGCTACCGCTATGACTGAGATAGCGTTTCCTCTTCCCAGTGAAGTTAAGGTGGTTCCATCAATCGGGTCTACAGCGATGTCGGTCTCTGGACCGGAGCCGTCGCCAATCATTTCACCGTTGTAGAGCATCGGAGCTTCGTCTTTTTCGCCCTCGCCTATGACAACGATACCGTTCATTGGAACTGAGCCCAAGATGATCCGCATCGCATCCACTGCTGCTCCATCAGCACCCTCTTTGTCACCTCTACCCATCCACCTGGCTGCAGCGAGCGCGGCAGCTTCCGTGGTACGTACTAGTTCTAAAGCTAGATTTCGATCCGGTAGTCCTAAATTAGAATTGGCCATGAAAGGTGACCTTATCCGGTTTAGGGGGCCGAGTACGAGTTGAGGAGCAAGGTTCCGGCTAGCTTAATTATTGTGATTCTCGCTGAATTCGATGTGTGGCATTCTCGTCCGGCAGTTCCGACGCGCCGAGTTGCAGTTGGAGAAGGTAATTTGCCGATGGATTCTGCTCCTGGCTTAGGTGGATTACTCCTAGCTGGAATCGTTGCCGTAAATGCAGAAGTTTTGGCAGAGGAGCTTCGACCAGGGTTGCATGACCTATTTCAACGGCTTGAGAGCGGTGTGAGCGTTCCGCAACCACGGTTAAGACACCGGTTGCAAGAAGATCGGATTGGACTCACTAGGTCTACGCACCGGCTTATTGGTGGAGATCTTAATCGCTTAGAGTTTGACCTTGCTCCTCTTACCTCTCCGGAACCTCAGATACTTGCTGCGTTGTATCGGTCGGGCGAAGAACCTATGCCTCAGCGGCGTACATTGTTTACGTTACTGCGGTCTGCAACGCGCTGGAGGGGTGGGAATAGTCCAGATTTAGTTGATTTCTTGACTGGACAAGAGTCGATGCATTCTGTAGAGCAATGGGCAAAGGGAGATCCATTTAATTGGGCGTTGGAGCTTCTCGGTTTTGAAAAAAATCTTGGGAACCCGGATGGCCGACTTGTTCGCCGGAATTTTCGTCGTCTCCTAAGGGGCGTTCACCCAGATCATGGTGGTAGTGCAATGGGTGCTGGCGCTCGTATTCAAGAACTAAAAACAGCTAGAAATATTTTGTTGGGACGGGGCGAGGTAAGACGATGAATGCTCAGCGGTTTGATGTCATGATTATCGGTGGCGGAATTCTGGGGCTTGCGACGGGTTACAAATATCTTCTTTCGCATCCGGGTAAGTCATTAGCTTTACTTGAGAGAGAACCTGGTCCTGCGCATCACCAAACTGGTCGCAACTCGGGAGTATTACATTCGGGCATTTACTACGCACCTGGTTCTTTGAAGGCCGATATGGCGGTGAGCGGCCGTAGCGACATGGTTGAATTTTGCCGAGCGAATGGAATTAAATATGACCTCTGCGGGAAGGTGATTGTCGCTACGCAGAAAGTAGAGCTGGAAAGACTCCGAACATTGGCGGCGCGTGCTGAACGTAACAATGTAAGAGCAGACCTGATTGGGCGAGATGCTTTGCAGGAAATTGAGCCATACTGCGATGGTATTGAAGCGATTCACGTACCGGAGACGGGCATAGTTTCCTACAGCAAAGTATGTGAAGTTCTCGCGAAGCATATCTTGGCTGCTGGCGGAGAAATTTTCTATGGTACCTCGGTAGAAGGACTCAATGAACTAGCCAATGAGGTCCGAGTCGTTAGCTCGATGAGAGAATTTACTGCAAAGTTAGTTATAAATTGCGCAGGTCTTCGGTCTGATAAAGTAGCTCAGTTTGCGAATGCAGATGGCGGAAACAAAATTGTTCCATTCCGAGGAGAATACTATGAGCTGATTAAAGATCGTCAACATCTAGTGAATGGTTTGATCTACCCCGTTCCTGATCCGAGTTTCCCATTTCTAGGTGTGCATCTTACGAAAATGATAGATGGCTCTGTTCATGCAGGTCCTAATGCTGTGCTGGCTTTAGCTCGTGAAGGGTATAGATGGAGAGATGTAAACAGGAACCAGGTGGCAGAACATATAAGCAATAGAGGCCTATGGGCATTAGCGCGCAAATACTGGAAGACAGGAGCAGGTGAGGTGTGGAGGTCGGTTAGTAAAAAAGCTTTTGTTGCTGCTTTGCAGCGTCTAGTTCCCGACATCAAGACATCTGACTTGGAAAAGTCTCCAGCAGGAGTGCGAGCCCAAGCCATGGACAGCAAAGGTGCTTTGGTAGATGATTTCTTAATAACAGAAACTAGAGCAAGCATTCATGTCTTAAATGCGCCAAGCCCTGCAGCAACCGCAAGCCTTCGCATCGCAGATGAAATAGTCAAGAAGTTAGATGAGCGTTAAAATTTGCTAATCAAAGAGTTTGAGATCGGCCACGGTTTTGGATCGCTTCTCTGCGCTCAGCAACTTTTTCGGCGGTGAAACCACTCTGTTTGAGCCAATCCTGTCCCATTTCGTTTTCAATTCCCCAAGCGGTCTCAACGTTGGTCGACGAGGTTAGGTCATAGGTCTTCAGGAGCTGCCTGACCCCAAGCTGATCGTTAGTACGAATATCTTGAGCTAAGCCTCTAACGGTTCCCATTAGATCTTGGTGCTTCACGACCTGGTTAACCAAGCCCCAATCGTAAGCCCTTGAAGCGTCAAGATAGTTTCCAGTAAGACTAAGTTCGCGAGAGCGTCTAATGCCAATCGCTTGCGGTAGCAGAACACTGAGACCCCAACCTGGCATCACGCCTACCCGAGCATGCGTGTCAGCAAAACTGGCACGCTCTGAAGCGATAATGAAATCGCATGCGAGCGCTAACTCGAATCCACCAGTTACAGCGACACCATTGACCGCCGCTATCAGCGGTTTAGTTCTTTCGGGGAAAGGCCCCTTCGAAGCATTATTCCCATCTGTTCGGATGTTTCCGTTACTGTCACCAAGTTCTCTGAGATCTAACCCTGCGCAGAAAGCCGGGTCAGTGCCGGTGAGCACTAAAATATCTGTAGCTTCGTCCGCTTCTAAGAAGTCGAATGCAATAGGTAGCGCAGCCAAGAGCTCCGAACTCAAAGCATTGCGTGCTTCTGGTCTATTTAAGGTTATTGTGCCGATCCCATCATCGACATCGACTATTACGGTGCCATTACCTAGCTCGAAGTGGTTTGTCATATTGTCCCCTTGCCTTAAAGAGAATCTACTCTCTGGGTAGAGTTAATTATGGCGAAACCCAAGGCTCTAATACTGTTACCAGGGGCCGGAGGTTCATCCGAACATAAGACCTTTCTCGAAATTGAGAAAAATTTGAGTCCTTTTCCAATTATCCGTCGAGAATTTGAATATCGAAAACTTGGCAAAAAATGGCCACCCAAAGTGTCGTCGCTAATCGGTGAAGTGGGTGAGATTATCACCACCAGCCGTAAAGAACTTAGAATTAAGTCACCAGAGTCTGTGCTCATCGGGGGTAGAAGTTTTGGTGGACGAGTTTGCTCAGTTGCTGTATCGGAAGGAACTGTTGCTGCTGGTCTCGTGTTGCTTAGCTATCCGTTGCACCCGCCAGGTAAACCCGAAAACTTAAGGACCGAGCATTTTCCGGAAATAAAGGTTCCATGTCTGTTCATCTCATCTGACAATGATCCTTTTGGAAGCCCCGAAGAATTCGCTAGTAATCTCAAACTAATTGATGCTCCGGTTGCGTCTTTGTTCGTCGCTGGTGGAGGACATAATCCAGCTTCTCAACGCCATTTGAAAGAAATAAGTGGTGCGATAAGTCAATGGATGACAACGTTTATTTAAAATCAATATCAGGCTGATGGTGATAGGTCTTCTGGGTTTAGTTCTTCAAGTTCTTTACGAGAACCTTCTTTAAAAAACATCCAGATAAGGAAAGTAGCGATTAGCGGCCCTAACCATAAGATTGCGATAACTGATCCGAAGTCTCCCCACTTAATTCTCAACCAGCCGGTCAAGAGAATTCCGCATGAACCTCCGATAACGCCGATAGCTCCGGTGATGGTTGCAGCTCTTGCTCGTATTGCTGTCGGAAAAAATTCTGCTTTGTAAACACCCATCGCAGGTAGTAGGCCGCTGGCGAACATTATTGCGACGAGCGCCGTAGGCCACAAAAATAAGTTGCTTAAATTGAAAAATAGAACAGTGCAACCAAGTCCTAGCACTGAAGCGACTGTGATCACGGCTCGTCGCCCACGCGTATCAGCGAGCCGCCCCGCAATGTATAGACCGATACCCCCTGGGGTGGCTGTGGCGAGTACAAAGATAGTTATCTTCACAGCACTAAAGTTGTGCTGGTCTCGCAGGTATTCATTGCGGAACCAATCAATAGGAGATAAAAAAAGCCCAATTAAAAAATATGTTAACCCGAGAAGCATTATTCGTTTTGTGTACGGACGTAGCGACAGGTGATTCTTGTTAGCCAGAAACCTATGGCTTTCGGGCAGCTGCTTAACGGCTCTTATCATCAGCGGAGTCATTAGAAGTGGGACGAGATAGATAAGTCGCCATCCCCAGATTGCTAGGCCGGCTAAAGGCTGTACCCAAACGACCATTCCTGCGCCTACGGCGGCTGACATTCCAAGGACTGACAAGCCCCAGCTTCTGCAACCGGAAGGTAATTCTTCCATTGCTAGAACAATGATCGCAACGCCTAGAGAAGCATTTGCAGTCCTCATGACGATTAGACATATCGAAAAAGTTAATAGATTTGGAGATAAAGCTGCGCCAACAGAGCTCAGAAGGCCGAACACAATAGAAATAGTTAATACGTGTTTTCTCCCTTTGCGATCTGCAATGACGGAAACAGCGATAGCTAGTAACGTTCCAATTCGTATAAATGCGCCCAGAACGCCTTGACTCATTTGATCTACTGCAAACTCGTCTGCAGCGTAGGTGTGTGTTTCTGCTGGAGCATTCGACAAAAACCCTGTGAACATAACGATGATAGCTAGGGTTGCCATTGTGGTTGTAATAGCAACATCAAAACGTTGTGGAGATGCCCAAAATGGTTGTTTGTCTGTGATGGGACGGTTGCGCAAATACCGACGAACTGGCAATGAAAATAAAAATCCGAAATATGGAATCCCCAATTTGTAATTGAAAGTTTCGGTGACAATGAACCGGTTCTCAGGAAGAATCGAGACGTCTATTTTTCGGGAATAACTATCGAAAGGTCCATGTAGAAGGGTGTAATAGCCCGTAGTAAGTTCTTGTTCAGCGATAATATCGCAACGAGGAGCCCTTAGTAGAGCTACCTCCGCAGCGTTGGAATTATGACTAATTGAAAATTGAGTCATAGAGATGACGTGCTCTTGGTCATCTTCTTGAACATACTGGAGTAGTGAACAAATTTGTGGTGTATCAGAGTGACTCATTATCTGGTGAAGTGACTATTGGGGGCGCTAAGAACAGTGCTCTTAAATTGATGGCAGCTGCTTTGTTAGCCGAAGGAGTAACTGTTCTGCATAATGTCCCGGATATTACAGACGTGGCGATCATGAGCGAGTTGCTCATGGCCATGGGGGTAGGGGTAGCTCGCTTCGGTAATCGGGTGGAGATTGATGTCCCAGCCCAAATAAATCCAGAGGCTCCTTATGAGCTGGTTTCGCGAATGAGGGCTTCGATTTCAGTCCTGGGGCCTTTAATAGCAAGGTTTGGTGTAGCGACAGTAGCGATACCCGGAGGTGATGATTTTGGGTCTCGACCGATTGATATGCACCTAACCGGTTTAGAGCGACTTGGAGCAAAATTTTCATACGAACACGGAAATATTTATGGCAAAGCAGGCAAGCTTTGTGGCGCTGAAGTTTTACTAGAATTTCCATCTGTTGGAGCTACTGAAAATTTAATGATGGCGGCATCTTTATCTTCCGGTAACACGGTAATTGACAACGCCGCACGAGAGCCAGAAATTTCTGACCTATCTGACTTGCTTAACCTGATGGGAGCAAAAGTCGCAGGTGCTGGAACTTCCCGTATCACCATAGAGGGCGTGGAACAATTGGTGCCTGTTGAATTTACGGTGATACCAGATCGCGTTGAGGCAGCAACTTTTATGTCAGCAATTGCGGTATGTGGAGGTAGAGCCCTTTTGCGTAACGCGCGACCAGAACATATGCGGATGCTCATTAGAAAAATGGAAGAAATGGGGATGGAAATCACGCTAGATCCGGCGGGCTTAGTCGTAGAGAGGAATACTAAAACTAAATGTGTTCATGTATCGACATTGCCCTATCCGGGGTTAGCAACCGACTACAAACCATTTTTAGTAGTTGCTCTTGCGGTTTCAGAAGGAGTAAGCGTGGTCACCGAAAATATTTTTGCAGGAAGGTTTCGATATGTCGATGAGTTAGTTCGGATGGGTGCTGATATTAGAGCAGAAGGAAGGCATGCTGTGGTGACGGGTGTGTCGCGTTTCTCAGGTGCGAAGGTTAGAGCCCATGATATTCGAGCAGGAGCAGCGTTAATAGTTGCAGGCATGGGAGCCGACGGAGTAACCGAAGTCTACGAAGCGGAACACATCGATCGGGGATATGAAAACCTCGCGGGTAAGCTGTCCTCATTGGGCGCAAAAGTAGAACGCGCCTAGATGGTTTTGCCTACTTTCGATTACTTGGTATCTATTGCATCATGAGCACGCTTTCCAAAGAACCATTAGCAATTCTAGCTGCGGCACGCGATGGGCACAGATTAGCGATGGCGCGTTTGATGTCTTTGGTGGAACAGGGTGGCGCTGATGCCCGGTTAGTCGGGTCATTGACGTTTAGAGGAGCTGGGCAAGCGCATACGGTTGGCATTACAGGAGCACCAGGGTCCGGTAAGTCCACTCTTGGCTCAGCCCTAACATCTGTTGTGCGTTCAACTGGGGAACGAATGGCTGTGCTTGCGGTAGACCCGTCCTCACCGTTTACAGGAGGAGCAATCCTAGGGGACCGGGTGCGAATGCAGGATCATGTCCTCGATGATGGCGTATACATTCGATCAATGGCGACGAGAGGCCATTTAGGTGGATTGAGTCTAGCCACACCCCAAGCTGTAAGGGTTCTTGACGCATTGGGGTGGCCATGGATTTTTGTCGAAACTGTAGGAGTTGGCCAGGTCGAGGTAGAGATTGCAGGTGCAGCTGACACTACTATTGTGGTTGTCAATCCTGGGTGGGGAGATTCGATCCAAGCGAATAAAGCTGGTTTGATGGAAATCGCAGATATTTTTGTCATTAATAAGTCTGAACGGCCTGGAGCTGATGACACACGTCGAGACATTCAGCAGATGTTGGAGCTGTCCTCAATAGGAAGCTGGGAACCCCCAATTGTGATGACCGTTGGTACAACGGGAGAAGGAACTGTAGATCTCTGGGAACAGATAGGAAATCACCGGCGGCACTTGACGGAAAGCGGTGAATTAGTTGCCCGACGGGCACAGAGAGCTAGAACTGAGTTTAATGAAATCCTTCATCGAAGCATCGAAGCCAGGGTTGTTTCTCTCTCTGAAGGTGCTGTAAGTGACTCCCTGCACGAGCAATTAGAGGCGCGAGAGATTGATCCATATGAAGCAGTTGAACGATTAATGGACTTTCTGCAGGAGTCTGAAATTAGCCAGACTTAGTCGAGTTCACCTCGTGCGAGGGCAAACACTCGTTCACGTTCGGTGGCGCTCAGATTGTTGTTTAATAATCGAAGTTCTGCAGCTTCTCGTAGATATTTTTCTATCTGTTCTTTTCCAAATGCCCTTGCAAAAAGTTGTGCAAAAGTCTTACGAAAAATGTTGATTGCCAAATGAGCAAATAATTTAGAGTCTGTTTCGCCTGTGCGAAGCATGACATATGTCAACGCTGCATCGAATGAAGCTGATCCTCGAGCCACTGTGTTCCAGCTAACGACTACTGGCCCGTCAGTTGTTATGAGAACATTCCCTGGGTGGAGGTCTAGGTGCAAGACTGAACTCCCAGGGCATACCTGAGCCCAGTTTGATGGAGCTTCAATATCGCCCAGCTTTCGGTGTAGCTGAGCCAAAGTTCTAGCATGTTGATGGATGCGCCATGGCCTAGATGTTAAGTCTTTGAGCATCGTTGATCCCTCGAGCTTTTCTAGAATAATTGATCCGTCTGCTGGTTCACCAACAATGTTGGGTGCTGGATATTTTGATGCTCTTACGATCTTTATTGCGTCTGCTTCTCGTATCGCACTTCCTCCTGGTGCCGTATTTTCTGTCGAACGAGTTTGGGAAGTGAGTCCGGTCTTTCGCTCGTGGTTCAGGTCTTCAGAAGTTTGAGATTCAGCCGGTAGTTGTCTATTTAAAATTTGAGCTCGGAGTGCTCTGAGATTTTTTTTCCAAATGGCCTTGAGAATTGGAGCTGCGAGTGATTCACCGAATTTTCCGCCGTAGTTCCAAGATAATTCTAGGTCTTCTTCCCAAGTAAATAGAGTCCCAGTTTCGATGATGTCAAGTGTGAACTTGCCTCGGCCACTAACTAAACCGTTGTGTTTGACGCCCATGAGATAAGGAGGCTGCCAGTCCGTTATCTCCATTTTGTCGGTAAGTCGAAATGGTCCGACAGCGGTCAAGCATTCAAAAGTAGTTCCTACACCTTCATATCTATCGGATGTAATGGTTATAGACAAAGCATCTTGCATCCACTGGGTATGCGATTGGATGTCGGCGATGTATTCCCAAATATTTTCTACCGAGCTAGGTAACTCAATTGATACTTTTATGTCCATTGAGTTACTCCCACCTCGCAGCCGAGCTTAGGTGCAAGATTGAGGAAGGAGATAAATCCTTCATGTTGTTTTGTCGATTCATTTGGGTTTCGTTCCCAAGAATTAGATCCCACAATGGCGCAAGTCGAATTTTTATTTAGCGGATTTAATAGAAATTAAATTGTAAGTGCCGCAACGAATCAACCTAACCTAGAACCATGTCTGATAGTGCTGGGATGAGAACCACTTACTTAGATTGTGCTGCCTCAACGCCGATTCGACCCAGTGTGCTCGAGTTAATGATGCCATACCTGAGAGATCAGTATGGAAATCCTTCCGGTGCACACCGAATGGCTCGTAAAGCCAGAGCTGCGATAGATGACTCGCGTGAACAAGTAGCAGAAGCTATTGGGTTCTCGCCCCACGGAATTGTATTCACTAGCGGCGGGACGGAGTCAGACAATTTAGGGATTAAAGGGTTCAGCGATCGTCCGGGTTTCGTAATGTGTCCTGAGACTGAGCATCATGCTGTTCTTCACCCAGTGGAAGTTCTGGGTGGAAAAAAAGTCAGAGTGACGGATGAAGGACAAGTTGATCTCGATCACCTGTCGGAATTATTGAAATCTACGACCTCATTAGTGTCGGTAATGATGGTTAATAATGAGTCCGGGGCTATCTGTGACTTGGATAAGGTTGCGGAAGTAATAGAAGATATATCACCCGGGACCTTGCTGCATACTGACGCCGTCCAGGCGGTCAACTGGGTGGATATTAAAAAGGCGGCAGCAAAAGCGGATCTTTTATCCCTTAGCGGACATAAATTCGGTGCTCCGAAAGGTGTTGGCGTGCTGGCATTAAGAGAAGGAGTGACGATTCAGGCTCAAATGCTCGGAGGTGGGCAAGAGGCTGAGCGTAGAAGCGGGACTCACAACACTGCCGGAATAGTTGCCTTTGGGGCGGCACTTATGGAACTAACATCGAGTCGAGACTCGGAGATATCGAGATTGACTAAAGAAAGAGATCGCCTAGTCGATGGGTTGTTAGCTACTATTGACAGATGCGCTGAGACAGTGCCGAGGTCGTCGCGATCGGCAGGAATAACACAATTAGTATTTGAAGGAATTGAGAGTGAAGCGTTGTTAGTCTTGTTGGAGCGTGACAATGTAATGGCGTCAGCTGCTGCATCCTGCGCATCAGGTGCCATGGAACCTTCGCACGTATTAGCCGCCATGGGGATGGATAGAACAGCGGCGGCGGGATCGCTCCGTTTGTCTATGGGATGGTGCACAGAGTCTAGGGAGATTGATGTGGCGTTAAAGGTAATTCCTAAGGCTGTAGAGCAACTCAGAGTGTCATTATGAGCAAAATTTTAGTGGCGATGTCTGGTGGAGTAGACAGCTCTGTGACAGCAGCGCTTTTAAAAAATGAAGGTCATGAAATAACTGGTGTTACTTTAAAATTATGGGGTGGCGAGCAAGATAAGGGCTGCTGCTCAGTTTCTGATGTTGATGATGCGCGACGAGTAGCGCAGCAGCTGGACATAGATCATTTTGTCTTTAACTATGGCGACCAATTTGATAAGCATGTGGTTCAGCCGTACGTTGACTCGCATGTTGCCGGAATGACACCGAATCCGTGTATCGAATGTAACCGACATATTAAGTTCGATGCTCTCGTAGAACGTTCACATCGTTTGGGTTTTGATGCGTTAGCAACGGGCCACCATGTTCGTCTGTCGGGTCTAGACGAAGGTGCCAGACTGAGGCGAGGGGCTGATATGGAGAAAGACCAGTCATATGTCCTCTACATGTTGTCATCCAAGGATCTAGCTTATTTGCGGTTTCCGGTCGGCGACTTAAGTAAAGAAGATGTTCGTAAATATGCGACTGAGTTAGGTTTACGAACAGCAGATAAGCCCGATAGTCAGGATGTATGTTTTATCACTGCGGATAACGGAAGAGAGAAATTTCTAGCAGAGCGAGTGGAGTTGCATCCTGGGAGCCTTGTGGATGCTGATGGCAAAGTTGTCGGCTCAGTCGAAGCAATCGAATTAGTTACTGTAGGACAGAGAAAAGGTCTAGATCTTGGCGGAAATTCTGGCCGGTCGTATGCTGTCGCTGTTGACGTGCCATCTCGGAAAGTTCGCGTTGGGAATGCGTCAGAACTAAAATCAGGCAGTGTCACACTTACGGACTTTAGTTGGGCTGAGGCACCTTTCTCTGGAGAGGTACTTGCTCAGACTAGCGCCCATGGGAAACCTGCGTCTGGCTGGCTTGATGCAAACGGGACGCTGACCTGGGATTCGAAGAGACAGCGAGTTGCAGCGGGTCAAGCCGTTGTCTTCTATCATGGCGATCTTGTTATCGGCGGAGCCATTGCAAAACAGGGTGCTTTGCCGGAGGGGTAGTTACAACCTTGGTAGGTTACGGTTTGCTGCTTCTTTCAGGGCCGCCCCAGGTCGGGTAGGGCTGAATAAGACTTGCTTGACTGCTTTGACTTCAGCGATTCGGCGAGATTGTGGAACTACTTCAACTTCTCCATCGATGCTGGCCTGAAGAACGGCACCGAGTGCATTTTGTGAAATATCCAAGAGTCCTTCAGATTCTAAGCTGGCACCGGTCTCGATGGCGCCCAGGCTAGATATATCAGCTCGACGAATAAGAAATGGTTCTCGTGTGGAAAGTAAGTCATGAAGTACGAATCCGTTCGGAACGAAAATGATCCATCTTTTAGATAACTGATGCATGGATCGAATGCCTGCTCCAGCTATCGGAATGCCTAAAATAATGGAAAGCGATCCGTAGAGCCACTGGCTATTAACTAATAGGATTGGACCTAGCAAGATCCCTGAAACGGTCATAACCCACGTCAAAGGTAAGGGCCCGAGGTAGAGGGCAGAAGGGCAACGAAGTAAGAGGCGACGCTCATTTCCATAGCTCAATCCGTCTACTAAGGAATTACCTACCTCTGGAAGAAAAACGAGAATAATGATGACACAACTATGAGCGAAAGCTACCCAATTAAGAGTCGAAGCGGTCGCTATTAATGTTGTAGCGACTAATGTTAAAGGCGCAGCAATCCTGAGCGCAGTGAGCGACCAAGCTCTGCGTATTAGTGTGCAAGTAAGAACGAAAAACCAAATTAGCCAACCGTAAGCGGAAAATAAAGCTTGAGTGTTGCCTGACGAATCGACAAGAGATTCATCAAACATATCGCCAAGAGATAAAGGGAGAAGTAGCCAATTAATGCGGACTAGCCATAAAGAAGGATCTTTTTTCCAATTCTGAAAGAAGGTGAAAGCATTGCTGGTGCGTAACATCTCTATAAGCGTGGCTTAATATCTCTCAATGGTCTAGCTGGAGGAGCATTTAAATTCTCTTCTTTAATCGGTCCCTCATCGCAACTACTCTTAGGTATTGTCGGTTTTGATATGGAAGACAGCAACAGCCCACCTGATATTATTTCAGCGAAAGTTATCGAATCTCGTATCAAAGAGCTGCGAGTTCAAATTCGCGCACATAATGTTGCATATTATGAGTTAGAGGAACCCATAATCGCTGATGCCGACTACGACTTGATTAGCCGAGAACTCGTTAATCTTGAGCAGGGTCACCCAGAGTATGAGATAGGGGATTCTCCGACTAAGGACATTGGCTCGAAGGCAAGTGTGTTGTTTAGTCCAGTGCAACATCAAGTGCCCATGATGTCGCTGGACAACGCTATGAGTTTCGATGAACTAGATGTTTGGCATGAACGTGTCATCAAAAGTCTCGGAGACGTTACCTCACCGCGATTTGTTTGTGAGCTCAAATTCGATGGACTAGCGGTATCCATACGATACGAAATGGGCAAGTTGGTTCAGGCTGCAACACGCGGCAATGGCAGAGTTGGCGAGGACGTAACGGCCAATGTCTCAACTATTTCAGACATCCCCAAGGAGATAGGACCAGATGCACCAAATGTTCTTGAAGTACGAGGGGAGGTGTACCTCCCGATCTCGCGTTTCAAGGCCCTGAATGAAGAGCAGAGTAGGAAAGGTGAAACGGCATACATAAATCCGCGAAACACTGCTTCAGGTAGTTTGCGTCAAAAAAATTCAAAAGTTACGGCTTCACGTGGCTTATCGTTTTGGAGTTATCAGCTCGAGGAGAAAAGCCTCGGACTGGCCATGGACTATTCGTCCCAAACATTTGAGTTTTTGTCTTCTCTAGGATTACCAGTAAGTCCTGAGATCGAGTTTTTTGATCAGTTCGAAGAAGTCAAAGAATTTTGTAAAAAATGGATTACGAAGAGACACATACCGGACTATGAAATCGATGGAGTCGTTATAAAACTGGATGGTTTAAGAGATAGAGAAAAGTTAGGTTCTACCAGTCGGGCTCCACGCTGGGCGATAGCTTTTAAGTTTCCGCCTGAGGAGCGAACGACAAAACTTCTGTCAATCGAAGTATCTGTAGGAAGAACTGGTCGAGCTACTCCGTTTGCTGTTTTAGAGCCAGTCTTTGTTGGCGGGTCTACTGTGGCAATGGCTACTTTACACAATGAAGATCAGGTGGCTTATAAGAATGTTCGACCTGGTGATGTTGTCTTTGTAAGGAAAGCAGGCGATGTCATCCCTGAAGTCTTAGGCCCAGTTTTGAGCCAGCGATCTACAGCTAGTGACGCTTGGCATTTTCCTAAACTGTGTGCTTCCTGTGCGCATGAGTTCACTAGACAAGCTGGAGATGCAAATACGTATTGCCAGAATCGGTTTTGTCCAGCTCGAATTCAACAAGGAATCAGTTATTTTGCGGGCAGAACTGCGATGGATATAGAGGGCTTGGGCGAACAGACAGTCAAGCTTTTAGTAGAAGAGCATATTGTTGAAGATGTTGGTGATTTGTTCAGTCTGGAAGAGAGTCAATTACTTAATTCAAGGGGAACTAATCAAACGTCTGTAGATAATCTACTTACGGCTATAGACGCAGCGAAAGATCGTCCCTTAGCTAGTGTTCTGATTGGTCTTGGAATTGATCACCTTGGACCATCTACTGCGGAAATGCTTGCCCGTCAGTTTGAAAACATTGATGCGATCATGCAAGCGGACGCTAAGACTATAGAGACGTTAGATGGTTTAGGTCCAAAGATAGCTGAGAGCGTTGTGTCCTTTTTCTGTGATCCTATTCAACGAACAGTTATTGAGAAGCTGCGTGTTGCAGGAGTTCGGCTTGAAGAGAAGGTTAGTGAGGAAGAAGCTTTTCAGGTGTTGCAGGGTAAGTCAGTTGTTGTAACCGGAAATTTAGATGACTGGTTCTTAAGCCGTGATGATGCAAAAAAAGCTATCGCTGTAAGAGGAGGTAAAAGTCCGGGCAGTGTGTCTGCTCAGACGTATGTCTTGGTGGCAGGAAACGGTGCTGGTCAGTCGAAACTAGCGAAGGCAGAATCTCTCTCAATTCCCATAATCGGAGAAGATGCATTTCGTCGGCTGCTTAAAAGCGGGCAACTAGAAACCTAGCTTTATGATCCAGTGATGACTGATCCATCTTGCCTAGACAATCTTTAGAAGGTCGTAAAACACCATTCGAAGTCAATGTTGTCGGCTTCTATGTTTATTGTTGGGACAGCAACCACGCGAGCGCAGACGTTGCCAGTTCGTAATTCGGGGAGCGTCTTTTCTTCCGCTGGGAAATAAAAAAACTCACCTAGTTCCCTAGTCCCGTCAGTTAGCTCTGAATCTGGAATTACGACTCCGTCGATTGTGAGCGTAGGTTGCCAGCCCGGGCTCAGAGAAACACCCACAGGACTTTGATAAGGGGTTTTACTTCCTTCTCCAGGAATAACCGAAAGAAGGCCATTCGGATACAGATCAGGTCGAGGGGCTCCGCGAGTTACAGTAACGATCCAGAATATGAGTATTACGACAAAGACAGCACCTACGGTTATAACGGTAGCTACTCCACGTCTAAGCGACCAATTTACGGTGCCGGAGTTTTTGTTGATCGATAGAGAATCTCCACTGTTCACTCACACAGCATGCCCGACATGGGAGCGAAAGCCCACTGACAGAACTAAGAAGCTAAACGAACTTGTAACTAGCCGACACAGAGCTATTGTCAGGTTGTGGATCAATACGGTGAGAAAGAGATTCTTAGTGAGCCTTCTCTTAATCGTTCATGGCTTCTATTGTTTCTTGCTTTTGCTTTTGTTATTGCCATAGGGGCTTTGGCCGTTAGCAGCGTTGACCCCCCAGGAACTTCAATCCATGCCATTGCCGATTACAAAGGCCACACAATTGGCGAGGTACGCGCTATCGCCGAAAAAAACTTGTGGGTTTTGGACGAAGATCAAGTGCGTACTGATCTGGTGCCTGAGGGCTTAGTGCTGGTGCAAAACCCCTCTGATGGCCAGGGATTAGCGGAAGGGAAACTGTTGTCTGTCGAGGTCTCTAGCGGTCCGTTGTTGCGCCTCACTCCGCACATATTGGGACTCTTGTTAAATCCGGCACGTATGAGGCTCGAGGCAAGAGGTTTCGAAATTGATGAAGTGGATCTTCGCTACAGCGAGGACGTTGTTGACGGGCAAGTTCTTGAACTTCTTATAGGGGAAAAATCAACCCATGGCGGGTTACTTAATGAGCCTGGAACCCGTGTATCTCTTGTCGTCTCTGCAGGGCCAGTCCCGCGAATGGTACCGAACCTCATTAACACCTCACTTGAGGCTGCGACAAACATTCTGGCAGGTTTGCAGCTGGCATTTGTGGTGAACGAAAAAAAGGATTTTAACTCAATATTCCCTAACGAATTCGTTACCAGACAAACTCCGGTGAGTGGTTTGTCGGTAGCCAGAAATTCCGTAGTTGAATTAACAATTGCTGGAATTTCCCCAACGGTTGAAGTGCCAGATGTAGTCGGTGTTGAGCCAGATGAAGCAGCCGAAATGCTCAAAGAGGCAGGGTTAGTTGTCGAAAGATTTGAGTCTGGCCTTGGGCTAGTTGAGGAAACCTCTCCAGCGATCGGTGTAATTGTTGATCTGGGATCTCTAGTTGTCCTGAAGTTTGCCGCTGGTCAATAGGCATCGTTACAAATATTGCACTGAGAATTATCAGATAATGCTTGCAGTAAGTAACCGGAATACGAAATCATACGACGTAAACTCTTTTCGATGGCATCCGGCAATAGCCCCTCTCGATTGGCGAGAATAGATAAACGCCAACGAAACGAAAGTTGGCCTAACGCGCCGCTGTACATAGATATGTCGATATGCATAAATTGTGATGCATGTCTGCGGGCTTGCCCGCCCAATTTTGGAGCTATTTTCAATCACGGAATCGATGTAGTTATCATTCCTGAGTTGTGCTCTGGTTGCGATAAGTGTCTTGATCCATGCCCTGTTGATTGCATCCATCCTTTGGATGAAAAAAGTTGGGTAACAACACCAGATAGTTGGTGGAACGAGCCACTAAGCGCTAATGATTCGTATATGTAGTTAATAGTTTGAGTAGGTAAGTTTTAAATACTTACGGAGGAATTTTGACAGAACGATTATCCCAAGACGAAGTAGCGCACGTGGCGCATCTCGCGCGAATTGATCTTAACGAAGGTGAACTGCGGCATTTCGCTGATCACCTTGGCAAAATTCTTGAACACGCTAGTGAGCTTGACTCTCTGGATCTAGAAAGCATTTCCTCAATGTCGCATCCGCGTTTGCTCACAAATGTTATGCGAGATGATGTCGTTGGAACGACTCTAGACAGGGCGGAAGTGTTGGAGCAGGCTCCGGACGCAGAGTTGGGTCAATTTCGAGTCCCTTCGATTTTGGGGGAAACGTCGTGACTCTAGGCGACTCGGCACTCTCAATCGCAGAAGATGTGCGGCTTGGTAGAAGAAGCGCTGTTGAAGTTTTGGAGAGTTATCTTGCGGTTATAGATGCAACAGAAAAAGAAATTCATGCATTTAATTTGGTGACTCGTGACCACGCCTTTGTTTCAGCTCAAGAGGTGGATGAAAAAATTTCCCGGGGACTTGAGCCTGGCCCGTTAGCGGGTGTACCGATTGCTTACAAGGATAATTTATGCACCTGGGGTGTTGAAACCACCTGTTCTTCGCGAATGCTTGAAGGTTGGAAACCCCCCTACAACGCAACTGTTGTGGATCGTATGTCGGCCGCTGGGGCAGTGATGATAGGGAAAACAAACCTCGACGAGTTTGCTATGGGAAGTTCAACAGAAAATTCCGCTTTCGGACCAACTCGTAATCCAGTTGATGTTTCTAGGGTTCCGGGAGGATCGAGCGGAGGATCAGCTGCTGCGGTCGCAGCGGGTTTTGCTCCACTTGCGCTTGGATCAGACACGGGCGGATCTATTAGACAGCCAGCAGCTTTGTGTGGGGTTGTAGGCGTTAAGCCCACTTATGGGTTAGTTAGTCGATTTGGGTTAATTGCTTTTGCGTCTTCTTTTGACCAAATAGGTCCGTTCGCAAATAATGTTGCTGATGCTGCAGTAGCGCTCGAAGTTTTAGCCGGCCAAGACCTTGCCGACAGTACATGTATCCCTCATCCAGGCCCGAAGCTGTTAGCTGAGCTTGACCGAGGGGTGGAAGGGCTTCGCGTTGGCATAGTCAGAGAGCTATTAGATGGGAGCGATGAAGATGTTACACTGCGAGTACATCAAGCGGCTGAAGCCCTGATTGCAGCTGGAGCATTTGTCGATGAGGTTTCTGTGCCAGCTGTTGAATATGGACTTACAGCCTACTATCTGATTGCTCCTGCTGAAGCCTCTAGTAACTTAGCTCGCTACGATGGAGTTCGGTACGGCTTAAGACGTGAAGGTTCTAACGTCCAAGAAATGAATGCATTGAGTCGACGCGATGGTTTCGGAGATGAAGTTATCGCTCGGATAATGCTCGGTACCTTTGCGTTAAGTGCAGGTTATTACGATGCCTACTACGGTAAAGCTCAGAAAATAAGGAGCTTGATAAGGCGGGACTTTGACTTGGTGTATGCGGATCATGATCTGTTGCTTTCTCCCACTTCACCATCAGTAGCGTTTAAATTTGGTGAACGATCGGATCCTATGTCTATGTACCGCAGTGACGTATGCACGATTCCGAGTAACTTGGTCGGCGACGCGTCGATGTCAGTTCCCTTTGGAAATGGCTTACACAACATGCCAGTAGGAGTTCAGCTAATGGCGCCGGCCCTAGGAGAAGCTTTGATGTTTCGAGCAGCAGCAGTTCTGGAACTTGCAGAGCCAGCGGAGGAAGTTCATGACTGAGTGGGAGACAGTTGTTGGACTCGAAGTTCACGTGGAATTAGCCACAGCGACTAAGTTGTTTTCTTCGGCCCCTAACCGTTTCGGCGATGAACCGAACACAAATGTAACTCCGGTTTGTTTAGGCTTACCGGGCTCACTTCCAGTTTTGAACAGGAAAGCTGTTGAACTTGCGATTAGTACTGGGTTAGCGTTGAACTGTGAAATTCGTCCGTCAGTTTTTCATAGAAAAAATTATTTTTACCCAGATATGCCGAAAGATTATCAGGTAAGTCAGTATGACGAGCCGATATGCGCTGAAGGTTATTTGGACTTATTAAATGGAATTCGGATAGGTATCGAAAGAGCCCATTTGGAGGAAGATGCCGGAAAGACCACTCACCTGGGAGGTGAAGATGGTCGTATCCATGGGGCTAGTGAGGCCCTTATCGACTACAACCGAGCTGGAGTTCCTCTTCTTGAAATAGTTTCTCGTCCGGATATCCGATCCGCCGATGATGCTCGATCATATGTGGAGGAACTGAGGGGAATACTTTTGGCAACCGGAGCTTCTGAGGCGCGCTTAGAGGAAGGGTCAATGCGAGTTGATGCGAACGTTAGCGTTCGTCCGTTTGGATCTTCTGAGTTAAGAACTCGTTGCGAAATTAAGAATTTGAATTCGCTTCGATCGTTGCAACGGGCAATTGAGTATGAAGCTCGGCGACATATCGATTTATATGAAGCAGGAGAAAAGCCAAAGCAGGAAACACGTCATTGGTCTACCGAGGGCCGGACGCATACCTTGCGCTCTAAAGAAGAGGCGAATGATTATAGATACTTTCCTGAACCAGATTTAGTGCTATTGGATCCGGATCGGGCTTGGATAGAAGAAATCAGGAAAGCTTTGCCAACACTTCCGGCTGCGATTCGAAGTGAATTAGTGGCCTGTGCTGGAGCGACTTTAGAACAGGCCAACACCATAGTTAGTCGCGGCCTTGGCTCAATAGTTGTATCTGCCGTAAATTCAGGGTGTGATGCCAATAGAGCCTTAACTCATGCGGTTCAAAACTTAGCTATGGAAAACGCTTCGAAAATCTCAGATGTGTCATTCACTAAGGTTTTGCAGATGGAGGAGGAAGGTTCGTTAACTCCAACTCAAGCTAAGCAAATTTTGGCGGAAGCCGTGGAAACAGGGGAAGACCCGACTCTCCTGGCGAAAAATCGGGGGTTTGAAGCCATGGAAAGTGGAGCGCTCGAAATACTCGTAGATAGAGCGATAAGTGAGAATCTTGGGGCGTGGGCAAAGTTTTGCTCAGGTGAAGAAAAAGTTCAAGGTGTCTTCGTCGGAGCGGTTATGAAAGAGACAAAAGGGCAAGCAGATGGCGGGGAGATTAATCGAATCTTGCAGGAGCGACGATCGTCTAGCTAGCTAACGGACAATGGATTGTAGATCTTTGGCTTGATCGACCCAGTTTCCAACCTCTTTTTCGTTAGGAAGCCGACCTACGAGAGGTTTTCGTCGTGAAGCGTTGGCGCTTACCATGTCTTGGTGGAGGCGTGATGAGCGCGAGCGTCGGAGTTTCTTGAGGGAATCGATGCCTACAGCCTCAAGCAGGTCCGAGTATTGAGTTGAGACTCCCTGAATCCGCATTAAATCAGCGCGATTAACCCACTCGAGAACTCGCTTCTCTGACACACCGACTGTTTCAGCGATAAGTTGGCGACCTTTTCTTGTTGCGCCAGAGCCGAGAAGGATGTCACAAGTTTTTATATCAGCAGAAATGAGGCGCTGTTGCGCTCTGATGCCAATGTCTTTGATTGCGGCGATCGACGCCATTAAAAATCCTTGATGTGAATAGTACGTGCGGAGAGCACCACTAGTTTGTAGCAGTTCTCTAACTCATGCACATCAAAGTGAAGATTTGAGCCAAGTATTTCCTTTGAAACGAATCCAAAGTGGAATGGCTCGCAAAATCGTAAGTATCGTTATAGCTGACCATAGCCAACCTATTCCTAGGTCATATTTAGTCACAGCAGCTGTTATAGCAACAAAAATAGCAAATGCTCCGACCATGGCTTTAGCTAAAAATGCGAAATCTCCAGCGCCCATAAAAATGCCATCTAAGGCGAAGACCAAGCCGTTTAGAGGTTGAGCTAAGGCAACAAAAACTAAGATGAAGGAGCTGAGCTGTATAACTTCCAAATCGCGTGTAAATAAGTATGGGAGCTGATTATTGAAGGCCAAGAGAGCAGTTCCAAATACAAGGCCTGCCTGGATGTTTATGCCTACCATTCGATTACTTGCGCTTCTCGCTGTTTTGAAGTCCCCGGCGCCGAGAGCGTTAGCTACTAATGCCTGGCCGGCTATGGCTATGGCATCTAAAGTCAAGGCAAATAGGCTCCAAATTTCCATTCCAATCTGGTGAGAAGCAACTTCGGCGGTTCCAAGCCTGGAAGCGAGAGCTGCTGCGATGAGCAGCGAAGAGCGTAGCGCAGCGGTCCGAATAAATAGCTGGAATCCCACACGTGCATAGATAGCCAGACTTCGAAAATGAGGACGAAAAGAGAGCCCCAGTCCTTTTGTGCTGGATCTAATGACTGATAGATAAAGAATGGCAGATAACCATTGTGCGATGATTGTGGATAGAGCCGAGCCAGTGATTCCTAGATCAAAATAAAATACGAAAATGATTTCAAGTACGAGGTTAGTCAAGGCTCCACAGATGGCAATAGCCAAGGGGGTTTTCGTGTTTTTTATACCGCGGAGATAGCCAGTTCCCGCAAGAACAACAAGCTGGCCAGTGAATCCTATGAGGCTTATTCGTAGGTAAGTTAATGCAAGTGATTCAACAGCGGCTTCTGGGTTAAATAGTGAGATAAGGCTTTGGCCAAAAAATAAAAGTATGATTGACGTAATTATTCCCAGGATTACTGCGAGCCAAAGTGCTTGAATGCCCTGGTCGGCTGCCTCTTTGTGTTTTCCGCCTCCAAGAAGTCGACCAACGATTCCGGTGGTTCCATAAGCTAGAAAAATTAGGGCGGAATGAGCTGTTAATAACACTGCTGATGCTATGGCAAGGGCAGCGAGTGAATCAGTCCCGACGTGTCCCATAAAAGCCGTGTCGGTCAAAATGTAAATTGGTTCTGCAACTAGGGCGCCAAACGCGGGCAACGCCAGTGACATGATGGCTTTGTCGTACGTAGTTTTACGGAACATAAGTTACTTTGGTGAAACTATCTGATGTAAGCCAGATGCCATATCTATGACATATAGCTCCCCGTCTGAATTCTCAGCGAATCCAACTGGTTGTGAAACTTGTAAGCCTAGAGAAACGACGCGAGGGTCGCCATCAAGCGAAAGCGCCATTATCGATCCGCTGCAAAGATCGCTGAACACGTATTTTCCATTGAGATTTGGGATTTTAGATCCGCGATATACGAAGCCCCCCATAATGGCACAGAGTCCCGAAGAGTGGCGGTACTCAAAATCTGGTTGGCGATGGCTATCAGGTATTGAAGTGCTAAATACTCTTGTTCCTTCAAAGCTGTTCCAGCCAAGATTAGCACCAGCCTCTGCTGGCTTGAGGACATTAACTTCTTCAATACATTGTTGACCAAGATCAGTTAGCCATAAATTCCCAGTTGCTCGGTCAAATGAGAAGCGAAAAGGATTTCGGACACCAGTAGCCCATATCCGCGGGTCTGTGTCGGGAGTATCGAAGAATGGATTGCCTGGTGCGGGTTGGTGAGGAGGCCACTTTGTGGGGTCGACTTGCAAACGCAATATCGCTCCAAGAGGAGTGCTGTTGTTTTGCCCGTGACCGTATGGGTCTCCTTGACCACCCCCGTCTCCGAAAGAAACGTAGAGAAACCCATCCGGACCGAATGTTAGGTCGCCTCCGTTGTGCATCGCTGAAGGTTGTTCGACTAGGAGAATATTAACTCCATCTCCTACTTTGTCGAAATCATCGCTGACACGATAAGCCCTAATTGTGCTGGTGCCTGACTTGTCGGTGTGGTTTAGGTACAGCCAATTTGAATCCGGTGATAGGGCCATTCCTAGCAAACCTTGGTCCATGTCGGTGCTGATCTCTGAAGTGAGATCAATTACAGGATTAGCTGATAGACCGGATGGGCTGAAGGCCCAGACTTTGCCGGCTCTGTTCCCGATGAAACCAGAATTTACATCAACAAAAACTGTTACCACTGCTTCGAGAAGCGCAACTGTTGGTTCCAAAGCCAAGTCGAGACCCTCGGTGTTTTCTAGATATAGCTCTGGGAGGCCAGCTGGACATGGTTGATTAGATAAAAAAAATTCTTCGCTGTCTTGAACATCAATACTTTTTTTTTCTCGGTCGGACCAGCGAATTTGATCTTCCTTCGATTTACTATCAGAATTCACAGTTAGAAAAACGATAATTATGCAGATGCAAAGCCCTAGTAGCAGGCTAACTAAGCCCATGGAATAGTTGAATTTTCGGGTTAGCACAGTGGAAAACCTATCTCTTCACATACAAAGATATGGCCTTGAGTTCATAGATGGCATCTTGTCAGGTTGCGACGAGATGCGCGGCGGGCCAGAATAGAGGGGATGCTGACGAATATTATGATTTTTCAACAACTGCAGATACACATAATTGTGGTCGCATAGGCGAGCACGATTAACGTTTTCGCCGGAACTCCCTCAATGGGAGTTTTTTTATTAGCTATAGAGAACAGAATTTCCGAATACCCTTAGTTACGATCACCCCCAGGAGAAGAGCGATGCAACTCACCGGCGCTCAAGCGCTCGTCAAGAGCCTAGAGATGTGCGATGTCGAGGTAATGTTTGGTCTTCCTGGTGGGGCAATTTTACCTGTCTACGACCCTATTCTCGATTCTAAAATTCGACACGTGTTGGTACGCCATGAGCAGGGGGCCGGCCACATGGCTCAAGGCTACGCTCAAGTAACCGGGAAGCCTGGCGTAGTAATAGTTACAAGTGGCCCCGCTGCAACTAATATTGTTACTCCTCTGTGCGACGCGTTCATGGATTCTATTCCAATGGTTGCGATTACAGGGCAAGTGGCATTGGCTTCGATAGGTTCTGATGCTTTCCAGGAGTGCGACACGACTGGTATCACCATGGCAGTTACTAAACATAATTATTTGGTAACTGATCCCGCAGACATTCCTCGGATCGTCAAAGAGGCCTTTCATATAGCGACGACTGGCCGGCCTGGGCCAGTCTTAATTGATCTGCCCAAAGATGTCAGCAACATGCCAATGGAATGGCATTGGCCTGATGATGTTGACCTACCTGGTTATTCGCCCATAACAGAAGTAGATGAGAAGCTAATTGCCGAAGCTATCAAGCTGATAAAAGAGTCTGAAAGGCCAGTTATATATGCTGGTGGCGGGCTGTTGAAGGCGCGAGCTTCTGAATTATTGCTCGAGTTCGCCGAGAAAACTGGAATTCATGTAGCTACTACTTTGATGGCGCGTGGAGTGTTCCCTGACCGACATATACAATGCTTGGGCATGCCAGGAATGCATGGTAATTACACGGCGGTTATGGCGTTTCAGAGGGCTGATTTACTGATTAATTTGGGCGCTCGATTTGATGATCGTGTCACCGGAAATAAGAAATATTTTGCGCCGGATGCAAAAATTATCCATGTTGACATTGATCCGGCAGAGCATGGAAAAGTTCGTATTCCTGATGTAGCGATTCAAGGCGACGCAAAAGTAGCATTAGCCTCTTTCATAGCTGAATTTGATCGCCAAGATGAAGAAACTCCAGATCGTTCGCCGTGGAAGTCCACAATTAGCGGTTGGCAAGAACAGAACCCGCTCAAGTATGATCAATCGGATTCTGGGTTTCCGTTGAAGCCACAGTTTGTTCTCGAACAACTACGAGACCACACTCCTGACGACACTATTGTTGTGGCGGGTGTTGGTCAGCATCAGATGTGGACCAGCCAGTTTTGGAAGTTTGATTACCCATATACCTGGGTGAATTCAGGAGGCTTAGGGACAATGGGTTTTGCTGTTCCTGCAGCGATTGGTGCCAAAGTTGGACAGCCAGACAGAATGGTTTGGGCAGTGGATGGCGATGGGTGTTTCCAGATGACTGCTCAGGAGCTGATCACCGCAGCAGCTGAAAATATTCCGGTAAAGATCGCAATTCTTAACAACGCTTACCTCGGTATGGTCCGGCAGTGGCAGGAACTTTTTTATGAGGAACGTTACAGCGAGGTTTACTTAAGTGCTGATCATCCGAACTATGTGATGTGGGCGGAGTCGATGGGTTGCGCAGGTATTCGAGTCGAGTCTGCTGAAGAAGTTAGGCCTGCGATAGAAAAAGCGAATTCTATAAATGATCGACCGGTCGTAATCGATTTTCGAGTACATGCTTTCGAAAAGGTTTATCCGATGGTCCCTGCGGGCGGTTCTAATGATGACATCATCTTAGGCCCCGAAGGTGATGCTGATGCAAAAGCGAAAGGAACCGCACCATCGTGAGCACTCAACCTAATCTGCATATTTTGGCCGTACTTGTTGAGAATAAGTTCGGAGTTTTGGCCCGAGTCGCTGGTCTGTTTAGTCGCCGTGGTTTTAATATTTTGTCGCTAACGGTTGCACCCACTGATGATCCTGCTTTGAGTAGAATCACCGTTGTAGTAGATGTTGACAATACTGATGTCGCTCAAATTGCTAAACAATTAAACAAGTTAATTAATGTCCTCGAGATAAAAGAGTTGCAGCCGAATGAGTCAGTTGAACGAGAATTGATGATGGCGCGGATTTCTGCTGTTGATAGCCAAAGTGTCGGCGATGTTCTAGATCAGTTCGGAGGCACTATTGTAGATAAGAGTGCTACTGAACTAATCGTGAGCATCGACGCCCATCCTGATGAGCTCGATAAATGTGAGCTGGCTCTCAACGTTTTTGAAATTCATGAGCTCCAGAGAACCGGTCGAATCGCTCTTGGGCGACTAGGCACCTAGCAAATTTGTATTCATTTCCAACTAATATTTCTACGTAATTTCGAACCAGGAGTTAATAAATGGCAGCCACTATTTACTATGATGATGATGCAGATTTGGGACGTTTGGCAGGCCGGACGATAGCTATTATGGGCTATGGGTCGCAAGGTCATGCGCATGCGTTAAACCTCCGTGACAGCGGTGTTAATGTCGTAGTAGGTCTGCGTGATGGTTCATCTTCGAAAGCTAAGGCTGAGGCTGAAGGCCTAAGGGTTTTGAGTTTGGATGATGCTGCTCGCGAAGCAGACGTAATGATGATGGCGTTACCAGACACGGACCAGGCAAGTGTCTATGAAGCACACATTGCGCCTAATCTCTCTGCAGGAAATGCAATTGCATTTTCGCATGGATTCAATATTCACTTCGATCAAATAGCACCGCCATCCGATGTTGATGTCTGGATGATCGCCCCGAAGGGTCCAGGACACAATGTGCGGCGAACTTATGCAGAAGGTGGTGGTGTGCCGGCACTTGTCGCTATCCATCAAGATGCATCCGGAAATGCTATGGCCGACGCCTTAGCTTACGCAAAGGGAATTGGTGGAACTAGAGGTGGGGTTCTAAATACTACGTTTGCTGAAGAAACTGAGACTGATCTTTTCGGGGAGCAGGTAGTTCTGTGTGGTGGCTTAACTGAACTTATTCGCGCTGGGTATGAAACTTTGGTTGATGCTGGGTATCAACCAGAGTCAGCTTATTTTGAGACCCTCCATGAGGTTAAGCTCATTGTAGATTTCATTTATGAAGCCGGTATCTCTGGGATGCGCTACTCAATCTCTACTACCGCTGAATATGGAGATTTAACCAGAGGGCCGCGAATCATTACTGATGAGACTCGCGCTGAAATGAAGCGAATCCTCACAGAGATTCAAGATGGCACGTTCGCTAAAGAATGGATTGCTGAGAACCGAAATGGTCTTCCAAACTACAAGCGGCTTGTCGATGCTGGAAAGGCACACCCTATAGAAGAAGTGGGTGCTCAATTACGAGCCATGATGCCATGGATTACAGCTGGTAAACAAGATGTGACTGAAGCATCTGGTGGAAGCGTCGAGTAGTAGGTTTCAATGCGCTAGAATTTGTGGTCTCCTATCTTCTTTTAAGCATGAGATGCTTTGTAGTTCGGAGTTCTCAAAGCGCGAATAGTTTTTAACCTGCAATTAATCTTTAAGAATCTAAACTTTTGCTGAAATTAAGTTGTTATCGCTTGTGATGCCAGCAAATTTCTAATGTTGTTATTGGCTAGCGCTGGTGTGCTAGCCAATAACAATCTGATGTTTAAGGCAGTAAGCGCTCGATGATGTAGTCAATCGATTGGCAGAGCAAAACGGCGTCAGTCGGTTCGATCGCTGGAAACGTTGCAAGCCTCAACTGGTTTCGGCCAAGTTTTCTGTAGGACTCGGTGTCAACAATTCCATTAGCTCTTAGCGCATTCGATACTTCGTTGGCGTCTACGCCTTGCAAATCAATAGTGCAAACAACTGATGACCGTTGGTCCTTTATCGTGACAAATGGGTCGGCGTGCTCGCTAGCTTCGGCCCAGCCGTAGATGCTGTTACTGCTTTCTTTACAACGGGCTTCTGACCATGCCATTCCGCCTGATTGATTTAGCCAGTCCACCATTTCAGCAGCCAAAAAAATTGTAGTTAGAGCCGGTGTGTTGTAAGTCTGGTGCTGTCGCGAGTTCGTGAGAGCAATACCAAGATCTAAACTGGCTGGCATCCACCGGTTGCCATCGCAGAGGCGTTCAATTCGGTCAAGAGCTTTCGGAGAGCAGGCAGCGAGCCAAAGCCCACCATCGGAGGCTAAGGCTTTTTGAGGTGCGAAATAATAGCAGTCCACTTCGTCCGACTCCCAGCTAGCGGCGCCTGCTGCGGAAGTTGCGTCGACAAGCACTAATCCGTCCTTCGATGGTCTCCTTGGGTTTACCATTACTCCCGTACTGGTTTCATTATGTGTCAAAGCATATGCATCAACATTGGAGGGTATCGAGAGTGGATGCGTGCCTGGGACGCTTTCAATTATCTCGGGAGTAGCGAGATGCGGAGCATGTGATACTACAGTTGCAAATTTTGAGGAGAATTCACCGAAGGTGAGGTGTTGGCTGCGATTTTCGATGAGACCAAATGATGCTGCGTCCCAAAATAAGGTAGTACCACCGTTACCGAGAAGAATTTCCCAGTCATCAGGAAGCTGAAATAAGTCGGAAAGACCGTTCTGGAGTCGGTGTACTTGATTTTTGACTGTAGATTTCCTGTGGCTAGTGCCTAAAAAACGTGATCCCGTGGCAGCTAGGGAGTCAAGTGCATCTTTTCGAATTTTTGAGGGACCAGATCCGAATCTTCCATCCTTTGGGCGAAGAGCATCTGGTAACGAAATCAATTTCTGTGAAGTATCCATTGCCTGCCAATATCTGGATCGAAAGTTGTCGGGAGCTTATCTGTGACTAATCGAATTTCAGCGGCTGTAAGTCAGATCGCGGAGTCAGCAACTTTAGCTGTTGATGCTAAAGCTAAATCTATGCGAGCAGCAGGTGAAAACGTGGTTGGCTTTGGCGCCGGTGAACCTGACTTCCCCACACCCAAACACATTGTAGATGCAGCTGTTGCTGCTTGCGGGGTTACTCAAAACCACAGATATTCCCCTGCTGGTGGTTTAGTGGTCCTAAAAGAGGCCCTTGCTAAAAAAACTACTAGAGACTCAGGTTTAAGCCTTGATCCGTCCCAGTTCCTAGTCACAAATGGCGGCAAACAAGCTGTCTTCAACACAATGATGACTTTGCTTGATCCCGGAGACGAGGTTCTGTTGCCAGCTCCTTATTGGACTACTTATCCTGAGGCCATACGAATGTTCGGAGGAATTCCTGTCGAGGTATTCGCTGGAGCTGATCAAGGGTTTCGGGTAACTGTTGAGCAACTGGAAAAGGCTCGCACACCTCAAACGAAGGTATTGGTCTTTGTCTCTCCTTCTAACCCAACCGGCGCCGTCTATGACCGCGATGAGATTGAAGAGATTGGTAAGTGGGCAGTAGATAATCAAGTCTGGGTAGTAACGGATGAAATTTATGAGCATCTTGTTTATGGCAGCCGGAAAAATTATTCACTTCCTGCGCTGGTGCCTGAAATTGCCGATCGATGCATTGTGCTGAATGGTGTAGCCAAAACCTATGCGATGACAGGGTGGCGGGTCGGTTGGATGGCCGGCCCAACGGACGTGATAAAAGCTGCGACTAACATGCAAAGCCACGCTACGTCGAACGTATGCAACGTCGCTCAGGCAGCTGCCTTAGCTGCGGTTTCTGGGAGTCTTGAGGATGTAGCAATGATGAGATCCGCATTTGATGAGAGGCGGATCATGATACATAAAATGTTGAATGAAATTCCTGGAGTTGAATGTCTTGAGCCTGAGGGCGCCTTTTATGCCTTTCCTTCGATGCAAGGTTTGATTGGGCGGACTATCGGGGGACGAGAGATATCATCCACATTGGATTTGGCGTCATTTGTTCTGCAAGAAGCAAAAGTAGCTTTTGTGCCAGGTGAAGCATTCGGTGCCCCAGGATACGCTCGTTTTTCTTTTGCGTTAGGTCTAGAAGACCTCGTCGATGGCGTCTCTCGGCTAGCCAAACTCGTAGCCTAAGAATATGGCTCGAGTATTAGTTCCGGAAAAACTTTCTGAAGCTGGATTAGCAGTTCTTCGTGAAGCTGGGCATGAGGTAGATGTTCAGCTGGATTTGTCTGATGATCAGTTATTGGCTGCGATACCAGGCGCTCAGGCGCTTATTGTTCGCTCAGCAACAACGGTACATTCAGAGTTACTAAAAAGTGGTTCTGACCTAGTGGTTGTGGGAAGAGCAGGAGTCGGTCTTGACAACATTGATGTAGCAGCGGCTACTTCTCAAGGAGTTATGGTTTGTAACGCTCCGCTAGCAAATGTTGTTTCAGCTGCTGAACATGCAGTTGCGTTGATGTTTGCGCTTGCACGAAACATTCCACAAGCTCATGCTGCCCTAGCTGAGGGACGTTGGGAACGAAGCTCATGGTCTGGCGTAGAAGTGTTAGACAAGACAATAGGAGTTGTAGGTCTAGGACGTGTAGGTAGGTTAGTAGCAGAGCGTTTATTGAATTTTGGTGTTCGACTTGTTGCTTATGACCCGTATGTAACTGCCGAAGCGGCGCGAGAATTGAACGTTGAGATGCTGGAGTTGGATGAGCTTTTGGCTTGCTCTGATTTTTTGACTATTCATTTGCCGAAGAACACTGAAACTATTGGGCTTCTGAACTACGAGCGGCTTTCGTTATGTAAGCATGGAGCTCGGATCGTTAACACTGCCCGAGGTGGGATAATAGTAGAAGATGACCTAGCTCGCCTGTTGGACGAAGGTGTAATAGCTGGTGCTGCTCTAGATGTTTTTGATAAGGAACCAACAACAGTGTCACCACTGTTTGGGCGTTCAAATGTTGTGGTAACTCCTCACTTGGGAGCGAGCACTGCCGAGGCGCAGCATAAAGCTGGGCTTACTATTGCGGAGCAAGTTGTATTAGCTCTCGAGGGAGAATTTGTTCCCTTTGCCGTGAACATTGCGGCTGACCAGGCATCTGATGCAATGCGTCCTTATCTCCCTATAGGCGAACGATTGGGGAGATTCTTAAGTTGTCTAGTAGACGCTCCACCGGATGATCTAGAAATTCGAGTGTCCGGTGACTTAGCGAATTATGATCGCCGAATTTTGTTGCTATCAGTGTTGAGGGGAGTGCTTCCAAAGTTCGCTTCCAAGCCAGTGACATTTGTTAATGCGAATACTGTTGCAGATGAGTTAGGAGTGCTTGTACGAGACTTTGTTTCTCACGATGCTGGACAGTTCAGAGGTTTAGTAGAAGTTAGAGGTGGTGGCCACTCGGTTGCAGGAACTTTAACCCGAAATGGGAAAGAGCCTCGGATTGTGCAGATAGATGATCATTCGATAGAAGTTCCACTATCAAAGCACTTGATTGTTATTACTAACGATGATTGTCCCGGGATTATTGGTGCTGTGGGAACTGTTTTTGGAAATGCTCAGGTGAATATTTCTTTTATGGGCCTTGGCAGAGATGTTGACGGTGAAAACGCATTGATGGCGCTAGCAGTCGATACTGAGCCTCAGGCTTCTTTGTTATCTGATCTGAAAAAACTTAGCGGTGTGCAAAGCATCTCTTCTGTGTTTCTCGGATAGCTAGATATTTGTCTTGGAGTATCGCGTTCTAACTATTAGCTGGTGGAGGGAAGCCAGCTAGCGCGACGAGTTTCGTACTCGTCAATAGATGTTTGGCTACGCATTGTTATGCCGATATCATCTAGGCCTTTCAAAAATCTCTCCTGGGTCGCTGGATCCATTGGAAATGATTCTTCAAGCCCTATCGAAGGAGCAAAAACTTTTAATTTTTCCACGTCAATAGTTATTTCCATGTCAGGATCTTGATGAAGGGCTGCTCTTAATTGAGTGGCTCCGTCTTCGCTTATCTGGCAGGGGATCAAACCATTTTTCGTTGAGTTGTTTCTAAAAATATCACCAAATCGCGGAGAAATTACTGCCATAAATCCATAGTCCATTAAGGCCCATACAGCATGCTCTCGCGAGGAACCGGTTCCAAAGTTGGAACCAGCTACCAAAATTGAAGCTCCCGCATATTTCTCGTCGTTGAGAATGAAATTCCTATCATCGCGCCATTCTGAAAAAAGTCCCTTTCCGAAACCGGTACGCTCTACCCGTTTGAGCCAATCACTAGGAATTATTTGGTCGGTGTCGACATCACTTCTATCTAAAGGAACTGCACGTCCTTCATGGATCCGAACTTTTTGCATAATTAAACTCCTCAGTCCAGATCGTCGGGGGTGACGAATGTGCCTGCTATTGCTGTTGCAGCCGCTACCGCAGGGGAAACTAAATGAGTTCTGCCGCCCCTACCTTGACGGCCTTCGAAATTCCTGTTTGAGGTAGATGCGCAACGCTCACCTTGGCTTAATTTATCGGGGTTCATCGCCAGGCACATTGAGCATCCTGGCTCGCGCCAGTCAAAGCCTGCTTCGATGAAGATGGTGTGAAGCCCTTCTGCCTCAGCTTGAGCTTTAACTGCGAAGGATCCTGGAACGACCAGAGTTCGCATGCCATCTTTTACTTTTCGTCCTTTGGCTACGGCCGCAGCTTCGCGTAGGTCTTCGATCCGAGAGTTAGTACAACTCCCAATAAATATAGTGTCGACCGCAACGTCTCTTAGGAAAGAGCCAGCTTGAAGGCCCATATAGTCTAAGGCTCTTTGAGTGGTCCCTGCTTCTATAGGATCGTCGTAGGAATCTGGGCCAGGGATCGGTTGGCCTATGGGTATTACGTGCGCTGGGTTGGTTCCCCATGTGACATGGGGAGTCAAAGTTGCAGCATCAATGTCGACAACTTTGTCGAAAGTTGCCACATCGTCGGTTTTTAGTTCTCTCCAGGCCGTTAGTGCTGTTTCCCAATCGAGGCCTTTTGGCGCTCCTTCACGATCTTTCAAGTAATTAAATGTTGTCTCATCGGGGGCAATCAGACCTGCCTTAGCGCCTGCTTCGATAGACATATTGCAGACGGTCATTCGGCCCTCCATCGACAGAGCTCGAATAGCTGAGCCGCGATACTCAATTATGTGGCCGATCCCGCCGCCGGTTCCGATTCGACCAATGATAGCTAAAACAATGTCTTTGGCTGTGACTCCTTTAGGTGCCTCACCCTCAACATTGATTGCCATGGTTAAAGGTCTGGTCTGGGGGAGCGTTTGCGACGCTAGGACGTGCTCTACTTCTGAAGTGCCGATGCCAAATGCGATTGCCCCAAAGGCGCCATGAGTTGAGGTATGGCTATCTCCGCAAACAACAGTCATGCCAGGAAGAGTTAGGCCTTGTTCTGGTCCAATGACATGGACAATTCCTTGACCAGGATCTCCCATAGAGAAGAGCTTAATTTTGAACTCATCACAATTGGAACGAAGTACCTCAAGTTGCTTTTTGCTGATGGGGTCGGCGATCGGAAGATGAATATTTTCAGTAGGAACATTATGGTCTTCAGTTGCAACTGTGAGCTCAGGGCGGCGAACTGAACGACCGCTCATTCGCAATCCCTCAAATGCTTGTGGAGAAGTCACCTCATGGACGAGGTGTAGATCGACGTACAACAAATCTGGTAGCCCGTCGCCTGTTCGTACAACATGTTTGTCCCAGACTTTGTCGCTGAGCGTCTTGCCAGACATTGGTAATCCTTTTTGTAGATAGGTTTAATCAAGTTAGCGGTTGATTGACAAGACTACTTGCCTGGTGGGCTTTCTCGGTTTGAATCGGTTTTGCTTACTGATTCTTTTCGTCTACATCTTTTATGGCAGCGAGAAGAGCTTGACGGAACTGGTTAGCACGACCAACACATGCTGTGTGAGTGCCATCGACAGAGTGAACGGTTGAACCTGGGATGGCTTTAGCAAGTGCTAACTGTCGGTCAATGTTAACTACGTCATCTCTAGTAGTAACGACTAGCGATACCGGTACGTCGATAGATGAAACCCAGTGACGGCTATCGAAGGTTCCGATAGAGCGACCCGCTTGAACTAGTTTGAGGGGGTCGTGTCGTCGGAGTTCGCCGCGTGCCCATTGACGTAAGTCTTTGCCGGATTTACTTGTCAGCATCTGTTCAGCTGCTATTTTTCTAAGAGCTGCAGGGACTAAGCGAATGGCATGTGCCAGAGCCCCGATGGCTGCGAATCTTATTTGTTCTGCTTTGGAAGAGCTGAATGTTGCAGCTGTTGCGCACAAAACAAGGCCTAAAACTCTTTGAGGGTGTCGGCGCCAAAGGAGCTGAGCAATTGGGCCTCCCATGGAATACCCACAGACTATTACTTGGTCTATGCCGAGTTGGTCTAGGAGAGCTACGGCGTCATCGGCGCAATCTTCAAGGCTAAATTTCTTTTTGGATCTGATGCCTCGTCCGTGACCCCTGTGGTCTAAGGCTACGAGACCGTATCGATCATCTAAAACATCGTAGCTGCTGTACCAGTTCAGATCCGCTGTGGCGGTCCAGCCGTGTAAAAGTAGCACTGTGGGGGACCCCGGTTGAGCTTCGACTACCCGGGCGAAAGTTTTACCCCTATCTGCTAGATCATAGAGACGGCCTCGAGGAAGTATGATCCGCTGACGTTTGTCATCATCTGACTCTGGCTCCCTTGGAGCGAGAGTGCGGTCCTTGTTAACTTCTGAACTGTTACTCATCTCGGTCACTGATCTTATTTTTCAATGCTGACTATCTCCACGGTTAGTAGCCCGGCACCAGCTTCATAGCTGCAATGATCGCCAACTTCAGCACCTTCTAGCGCTTTGCCCATCGGGGATCCGGCAGACACTATGTCAATGCCTTCTGTGCGCTCTTCAATAGAGCCAAAGAGATACTTTTCGGTGGTTGGGTCGCCTTCGAAACGTACTCCTACGATTGTCCCCGGTGCTACAGCTGCTGTGGAAGTTTCGGCAAGTATTTCACAGTTTTCGAGGACGGAGGAAAGGTGCAGGATCCGCCCGTGCATTTTACCTTGTTCTTCTTTGGCGGCATGGTAATCACCGTTTTCAGACAGGTCGCCTAAAAGTCGTGCTACTTCTATCTGGTTAGCTATGTCTATCCGACCACGCGTTGTCAGATCATGCAGCTCGTCGCTCAATCGCTTGTGCGCCTGAGGTGAGAGGTGTTGAATTTCAGCCATCCTAAGAGGATAGCGAGTCGGCATTGAGGACGGGCCTAGACGTTACTTTGTAAAGTTAAAATTGAGCAAGGAAGGGTCGAAACAGAAACCTGTTTTATGGAAGCCATAACGATAACCGCTACTTTGGTTAGCTAGTGCATTCAAATAGTGGCGCTACGATGGTCGTTCACACCGAAGATTTCCCCAACACAGTAATTTTGAACAAACTTCCAGTCCCAGAATCTAAAGGAGTCGTAAATGTCGCATAAAGTTGCAGTAATAGGTGGCGATGGAATCGGCCCTGAGGTCATTGAAGTCGCTCTCGATATTTTGCGTGCTGCCGGGGCTGAACTTGAGACGACTGATTTTCGGCTAGGAGGATTCCGTTATTTGGAAGATGGAACAGTTCTAACTGATCAAATATTGTCCGATTTGAGAGCGTATGACGCCATCTTCCTCGGAGCGGTAGGAACCCCTGATGTCCCTCCGGGAATTATTGAGCGAGGCCTGTTGCTTCGAGCAAGATTTGAACTTGATCTATACATCAACCTTCGTCCCTTCGTCACAACTAACGGGCACGAATTTATTGTGATCCGTGAGAACACTGAAGGAACTTATGCGGGAGAGGGAGGCTTCCTCCGCAAAGGAACCTCAGATGAGATAGCGACTCAGGGCTCAGTGAATACTCGAAAAGGAGTTGAGAGGTGCATACGGTACGGTTTTGAATTAGCCAGGAGTCGAGAGAGGAAGCATCTAACGTTAGTTCATAAGACAAATGTCTTGACCTTTTCGGGAGATCTTTGGGAACGCGCCTTTAATGAGGTTGCTATCGAGTACCCAGACGTTACGACGGCATACAATCACATTGATGCGGCTTGCATTTATTTTGTAGAGGATCCATATCGCTATGACGTGGTTGTTACAGACAACCTCTTTGGAGATATTTTGACTGATCTTGGGGGGGCGATTTCAGGTGGTATAGGTATGGCTTCGTCTGCCAACTTAAACCCTGAACGCTTAGCACCATCTTTGTTTGAGCCGGTTCATGGATCTGCTCCTGACATCGCTGGGAAAGGGTTAGCTAACCCAATTGCTGCTGTTCTCTCAGGGGCTATGATGCTGGACTTCTTGGGAGAAAATCAGATAGCTGATCGAGTAAGATCAGCCTGCAAAGATGTAGCCGGAGACGGTAATACCTCGGCCATTGCATCTGCAATAATGGCGAATCTTTAAGGAGCTGCGAGATGTCTGAAGATAGTTCAGCGCCACCCCTTGACAGGCAAGGGCGCCGTGATCCTAGATGGCCGAAGAAGGTTGAAATTTTTGACACAACTTTGAGAGATGGTGTGCAGTTCGAAGGAATTTCTGTTTCACCGGATGACAAGTTGAAAGTAGCCAGACAACTTGATTTTTTAGGTGTGGATTGGATCGAAGGAGGGTGGCCGGGCTCTAATCCAAAAGACGAGGAATTTTTTCGACGAGCTAGTGATGAATTAATTTTAAAAAATTCCACATTAGTGGCGTTTGGTTCTACTAGGCGCCCAAAGGGAAGAGTTGATGAAGACCAAACTCTGTCTGCGCTGGTAGCAGCTGGTACCTCGACTGTTTGTATAGTTGGAAAGTCCTGGGACTACCACGTGACCGAAGCCCTTCGTCAACCCTTAGAAGAGGGAATAGCGATGGTAAGAGACTCGGTCGAGTTCCTAAAGGCTGAGGGCTTACGCGTCTTTTTCGACGCTGAACATTTTTTTGATGGTTACAAGCGAAATCCTGAATTCGCGTTGCAAGTTCTAGAAGCTGCAGCAATAAAAGGAGCAGATTGCTTGGTGCTATGCGATACCAACGGGGGTTCATTACCTCATGAGGTTGAGAAAATTGTTGCTGAAGTGGTGAGCCATTTTGGGGATGTTCAAATCGGTATGCATACCCAAAATGACACCGGTTGTGCCGTTGCTAATGCGATAGCTGGAGTTTTGTCGGGAGCGACACACGTCCAAGGCACAATTAATGGTTACGGAGAAAGAACTGGTAATTGTGACAACACGGTTGTGATACCAAACTTAAGTTTGAAAATGGGTATCGAGACGCTGTCACAGGCTGGAATCGAACGACTTACGTCAGTTTCTCACCATGTCGCAGAGCTTATGAATATGCCGCCTCAGCATCAGCAGCCTTATGTAGGTACGTCTGCTTTTGCACATAAAGCAGGATTACATGCGAGTGCAATTGCGAGACGACCCGATAGCTATGAACACGTGGACCCGGCCTCTGTTGGAAATTCAACGCGATTCCTGCTTGGCGATCTTTCCGGTAAAGCATCTGTGGAATTGAAAGCTGAAGAGTTAGGCATAAAAATTGATGCTCGGGCCTTGGCTGGTGTGGTCGATGAGCTCAAAGAGTTAGAGCATCAGGGGTATCACTTTGAGGTAGCTGATGCATCTCTTGAACTTCTCTTGTTGAGAGCTGCAGGAGAAACATTTAATTACTTTGACGTAGAGTCGTTTCGGGTCGTCGTGGAGCGAGGTCGAGATAGCACGTTCGATACAGAAGCCACACTGAGAATCATTGTAGATAATCAAAGAATTTTGACTGTGGGCGAGGGCGATGGGCCCGTCAATGCTTTGGATAAAGCTTTTCGAAATGCGGTCATCGACGTGTATCCAGAGCTTGACCAAGTTCGTTTGACTGATTATAAGGTGCGCGTGCTGGAGACGGAAAAAGGAACTGGTGCGATAACACGTGTTCTTATAGATTCAGCAGATGGAGAGATATCCTGGACAACAATAGGTGTTTCGGAAAATATCATTGAGGCATCATGGCTAGCACTTAGGGATGCTTTGATATATGCGCTCTATCGTCATCGTTCTGTCTCAACAAATTCTCTAGACTAAATCTGATGGCAGCCCCACGACACGTTCCGCAAATACCTAATACGGTAATCAGATCTTATCGATCTCCGGATACTGTGCCTGGGCGCTGGGCCACTGTTCGCCCGGGGGATCTAGTCGATAACCAGCCTCAAGGGCAAGCATTGGGGTATCAGGGGCCAGATCAAGGCTATGTTTTGAGGTTGTCTCGACTAGTTAGAGAAAGAATTTTCCTCAAAGAAGGTGAGCATTCTAGTGATGTCGAAAAAGGCTGTATCCAGATTGCTTTGAAGCGAGCCTCAATTTATGGGCGAGCACCAGTGATTCATGATCTAGACATCGGATATCGTTTATGGGGTTTTTTAGGTGACTCGCCTCCACCGGATCTCTTAAACTACCGATTGAAATGTTTTGAAGGAGTCGGACAGCGCCACGGCTATCAGGATTTAAGAGATCTGGTTGCGCTGGTCCCGGAAACAACCCTCCGGCTTATGCCTGAGGAAATAGAAAGGCGTCATGAAGCCGACTGGACGTCTCTTCTTGAGCTGTCATGACTGATATCACTCCGGACCGAGAGTTGCTGAGGTTACATAGGAGAGCTTGTACTGACTTTGCTGCGAGGCTAAGACTCCCAGCCTGGGGACACTTGCCTATGCCGCTAGCATTTCCGATGCAAAATTTTACGGTCGGAGACTTATTGAGTCGAGCGGCGACAGGAAATCTGGAAACAGCCGCAGAATTAACAGGTCAAAATAAGCCTAAGCCTGTCGTCTTAGGCCTGGATCCAACGGAAGTGGTCGTCGAAAGTGTTCGGACGGTTTTGGCGGTGGTCGCCGGACTCGATCATGGAACAGGTTTTAGCCCACAAAAAAGAGAACTCCTATGGAGTCGAATCGTTGAGTTGACGCTCTTGGGATATGACCTACAACAGGCTATTAAAGCCGGAGCAGGTCTGGATGATCTGTTAGTAGATCGCATAGTCGCTGCGGCGCCGGAAGTTTCTGTCTGGCCTTTCATCGACGGTTCACCGGTGGACCTGTCAACCCCGCCAACCGAAAGATTGTTAGCCCAACATGGCAGATCTGCTGGTGTTTGGGTAGATCCAGATGATCCGAACTGCGGCACAGGCCAGTGCTAGCTGAACCCAATTGGCTTCGTTTACATAAATTAGCAATAGCTGAATTCGATTTTCGAGTTAGGCAAATTCAGGCAGAGTATTGGGAAGCATCAACTCCATGCGAAGAGTGGGATGTTTATGAGCTCGTTAACCACAACGTCAGGGAAAATCTGTGGGTGCCGTTGTTGCTCTCGGGGACTCCAGCCGATCAAGTTGGTGGGTTGAGTGGAGATGTAATTACGGGTGATCCCGAAATGGTCTGGGAAGAATCATGGCGCGATGCAGAGACGGCATTTTCGAAGGCTAATTTAGGTGACCTCGTGTGGTCTTCGAATGGTGAGATCACAGTCAAGGAATACATTTCACAGAGAACTTGCGACTTAGCGATACATGCATGGGATTTAGCGGTAGGTCTTGGAGTCGACCCGGTAATTGATTCAGAACTTATTTCAGGTATACAAACTTGGAGTAGAGGTCGTCAGGAAGATCTTGCAAAACTCCCAGAGCTGTATGACCCTCCGATCAAGTCAGACTTTGATGCTGACAGTCAGACCCTGCTCCTAAATTGTTTTGGTAGAGAGGTATGAAGCGAAGTGGTTTGAGTTGTCGAATGTGGGCGTAGCCTAGAAGAAGTGAGTTCCACACGTCTTCGTTTTGCTCCTGCTCCGACCGGTTACATGCACTTAGGTTCGGCGCGGACTGCCCTATTCAATTGGCTCTATGCCAGGCACACAGGCGGGGAGTTGGTTCTTCGGATAGAAGACACTAATGCTGAGCTCGCACGCCCCGAATTAATTGACAATATTTATCGGTCGCTTGAATGGTTAGGAATTGACTGGGATGGGGAGACTGTTAGACAAAGTGAGCGAGCATCGTTATACGAAGCGGCAGTCCAAAAATGGTTGGCAGATGATGTTGCTTACGTCGCTGATGGGGCAGTGCGGTTTAGAGTGCCTGATCAAGGGGTTACAAAGTGGCATGATGAGGTGCGAGGATTAGTCGAATTTGAGAATGAGCATATCGAAGACTTTGTAGTACGTAGAAGCGATGGCACGGCAACTTTCTTTACGGCTAACGCTGTTGATGACCTAGACCTGGAAATAACGCACGTAGTTCGCGGCGAAGACCTTTTAAACGCTACGCCCAAGATTATTTTGTTAAGGCAGGCACTCGGAGCGGTGGAGCTACCAGTTTTCGCTCATCTCCCGTTAATCGTTAATAGCCAGCGGAAAAAATTGTCCAAAAGGCGCGACGATGTTGCTCTAGAGAGCTACCAGGGTCAAGGCGTTTTGGGTTCTGCTATGGCCAACTACTTAGCCTTACTAGGGTGGGGGCCACCTGATGATGTTGAAGTCCGTCCGATGGAAGAGATTGTTGATTTGTTCGAATTGAGCGATGTGAATGCGTCAGCAGCCATGTTCGACATTAAGAAGCTTGAAGCGGTTAACGGTGACTACATCAGGGCGATGCCCAATGAACAGTTTGCCTCCGCTGTGCAGCCGTGGGTTGAGAATGAGACTTGGGGTAACGGCATCTCTGTAGAAGATCTTGTGGTGATGACTCCATTAATTCAACAACGGACGAAGCTCTTAGAGCAGGCCCCTGCTCAACTTGATTTCTTTTTTTTAGAAGAACCAATAATCGACATCGCCGCTTGGGAAAAAATTATGACTAACCCAACATCGGTCCCGATTCTTGAGGATGCGTTAACGGAATATAAAGAAACTGAGTGGGTTGTTTCGGCTCTTCATGAAGCTCTTTTGAATATTGGAGAGAAATATGAGCTTAAGTTGGGGAAAGCTCAGGCACCGGTGAGGGCTGCATTAACGGGACGTTCTGTAGGGCCACCTTTATTTGAATCGATGTTGATACTCGGAAGAGATGTCGTTACAGCCCGTTTAGATAAAGCTTTAAAGCACATTGCGTTAAATAAATGACTCTAGAACCTTATACTTATGAGGAATTTTGCTGATTTGTGGTCAGCGAAAGGTCAGGTACAATACTTCACGTAAGTGAAGGTAATGCCATCTTGATCGGGGATGGTGTAATTGGTAACACAACTGGTTCTGGTCCAGTCATTGGGGGTTCGAGTCCTCCTCCCCGAACAAAATATTGAAGTTATTTTGAGTACTGATATTAGAAAAAGATTTATAATTGCCCACTAAACTTGCGTGTAGCTGAGAGCCTGCTAACTTTCCCACACGCTGGGCAAAGTGCTTTTGTGTAGTTATTTGAAAGGGGGTGCGGCGCGTGGCGTTGCTTGAAGTTTCAGAGATATCTGTCCAATTCGGCGGAATTCGTGCGCTCGACGACCTGTCGTTTACTTTAGAAGAAGGCCAGATCCTTGGCCTGATAGGTCCAAATGGTGCAGGTAAGACAACGTTATTTAATGTTGTCAGCCGAATTTATGACCCAACAGCTGGTTCAGTCACTTTTGATGGGAAAGATCTAACGGCCATGTCGGCTCACCAGATCAGTAAAGTTGGTGTGTACCGAACTTTCCAAAACCTGGCTTTATGGCCAGGCATGACTGTTCTAGAAAACGTGATGGTCGGTGATCACACCAACACCAAATCTAGTATTGTTTCATCCGCTCTAAGACTGCCAAGCATGAGAAGAGAAGAAAAAGATCTTCGTAATCGTGCATGGGCAGCTTTAGAAGAAATTGGCCTTGAAGAGGTGGCGTTTCATCCAGCTGCTGGGCTTCCGTTCGGTACCTTGAAAAGGATCGAATTAGCCAGAGCGCTTATAGCTAAGCCTCGCCTCATCATGCTTGATGAGCCAGCGTCTGGCTTGACACATGCTGAAGTTGACTCACTAGCTGCAGATATTAAAGGTCTGCGCGATCGCCATAACTTGAGTGTGTTGCTTGTTGAGCATCACATGAAAATGGTTCTCGGGATCAGCGAAAAGCTGGTCGTGCTTAACTTTGGCCGCAAAATTGCTGACGGTGACCCGGATGTCGTGCGTAACGACCCGGAAGTCATCGAGGCTTACTTGGGGAGTTCATAATGAGCGATGATGTAATTGATGAAGTAGGACTGATTGCAAAAAATCTTCATGCTTCGTACGGTGCTGTTGAGGTTCTTCGAGGGCTAGATTTCGAAGTGGCTCAAGGCAAGGTGTCCGTAATACTGGGCGCTAATGGAGCTGGCAAGACTACGACGCTTCGAGCTATCTGCAACATGTGCAACTCTTCTGGAGATGTAACACTAGGTGGACAAGACATTAGTCGTCTTGGCACCGCAGAAATTGTTCGAAGAGGCGTAGCTCACGTGCCGCAAGGCCGGGGTACTTTCCCAGAGCTCTCTGTCAACGATAATCTTCTTGTGGGCGCATATGTGCGTAAAGACAAGGAAGTTAACGATGATATAGACCGCTGGTTCGAGATCTTCCCCAGGCTAGCTGAGAGGAAAGAGCAGCTAGCTGGCTCGCTTTCAGGTGGCGAGCAACAGATGCTTGCTGTTGCTCGTGCTTTAATGTCTCGACCGAAGCTGCTTCTCTTAGATGAGCCTTCGCTCGGACTCGCTCCACTCATTATTGAAGATCTATTTACCCGCTTCACTAACTTAAATAAAGAGACTGGTTTGACCATGTTAGTTGTGGAACAAAATGCCAATCTTGCTCTCGATATGGCTGACTTTGGTTATGTCATTGAGAGCGGCGAGATAACTCTTTCCGGACCCGCCGACAAACTTAAGAGCGATCCTGCAGTGCAGGAAGCGTACTTAGGCGCCTGAGGAGGACCAGAAGATATGACTTGGAATTTTGATATTCTCCCAGACTTTGTCTTTAACGGCTTAAGTCTCGGAGCAATTTATGGGACCGCAGCACTTTCACTAGTGCTTATTTTCAAAGCAACGACTCTGATCAACTTCGCAACAGGCGAGTTGGCCATGATCGGTGCTTTCATGGTCTATGTATTACACATGGAACAGGGCCTTTGGCTCTGGCTATCAATTCTGATCGCCATGATTTTAAGCGCCGGTCTCGGTGCTCTTATCGAAAGAACACTCACCCGACCCTTTGATCCTGCTGACCACCTTCCGGTGGTGCTGATTACGCTCGGTCTGTTCTTGATATTCAACGCGTTAGCGGGAGATATCTGGAACTATCAGGTGCGAATTCTCTCCAATCCGTTTGGCAAGTTCCCATCATGGGTGCCTGGTCTTGGTGGCGATAGATTCGTAATGGTCCTCGGTAGTCGTCTCAAGTACCAATCCATTGGTATTTGGCTGACATTAGCCTTGGCGCTCTTCCTGCTTGGTCTTATTCTTAATAAGACTAAAATGGGATTGGCTTTCCGTGCGGTTTCATCGAACGTGGAGTCAGCTCGACTAGTCGGAGTTCATACAGGTAGAACTCTTGGATTTGGTTGGGCTCTCGCTTCTGCTTTCGGAACGCTCGGAGCAGTTCTTGTTGCACCGCAACTAGGTGGTGTTAACCCGAACATGATGGCAACTATCCTTATCTACGCCCTCGCTGGAGCGGCCCTTGGTGGTCTCGACAGCCTAGGTGGCGCTGTAATAGGCGGAATCCTAATCGGTTTGATCCAGGCAGTTCTAGTCATGTGGCTAGGAGTAGTTGTTATGGGTCAGGCTTACATGTCAATTCTGCAGCTTGCTGCGGCGTTCGTAATTATACTATTTGTCCTGCTCTGGCGCCCATCGGGTCTCTTCGGATCCCGCCGCGTAGAGCGTGTCTGAGACAACTGGAGGAGATTGTAAATGAGTTCACCACTTGTTGTCGTTGCTAAAGGCGGCGCAGAACATAAACGCTGGCAATATGTCCAGTATCTATACCTAGCATCCTTTGTGCTGTTAGTTCCCGTGGTCTTACAGCCATTCGAAATCGGGAAAATGAACCGTGCGCTGGTACTCAGCGTCGCGATTCTAGCTGTTAACCTCGTTGTAGGTTTCAACGGAATGTTGGCTCTTGGTCACTCCGCTTTCATGGGAGTAGGGGCGTTCGTAACTGCCTCTCTTGTCCAAGATGAAAACTGGGACTTCTGGATGGCACTGCCAGTCGTGGTCCTGGTTGGCTTCGTTCTAGGTATCCTGGTTGGGTTACCGGCCTTGAGAGTCAAGGGCCTCTATCTAGCATTAATAACTGTCGCGCAAGCGACGGTTTTCCCGACACTCGTCAACATCGACGAATTAGGAATTGCTAAGAGAACTGGCGGCCCTAACGGAAAAGGTGTTTCAGAAGAGGTAATTGCTCCGAGCTACTTCGAATGGCTTCCTGGAGTTGATGGTGCCCGAGGTGGCTCTGCCTACCGTTATTGGTGCATTATCTTAATCCTTGGAATCACTCTTCTGTTAGTAACCAACTACATACGTAGTCGCCCAGGACGTGCCGTGCTAGCAATTCGTGATAACGAAGCTGGCGCAGCTGTCTACGGCGTAAATCTGCCTATTGTCAAAACTGTGAACTTCGCGATTAGCGCGGGTCTCGGTTCGCTGGCTGGATTAATGTGGTGCCTTGATAAAGGGTTCGTTGCCGGGCAGGACTTCACGTTCCTACTAGCTGTCGACCTCATTATCGGTCTTGTGATTGGCGGTGTTGGAACTCTCCAAGGATCACTTCTTGGTGGGCTCTTCGTCGTTTGGGTTAATGACTTAACAAAGAGAATTTCGATTCCGTTGGGTCTTTACACTTTGAACGGTGACGGACCGCTGGCGAAGGCCATCTTCGGCTTGATCTTGATTCTGTTCACATTCTTTGCACCAGGCGGAATTGTGTCTCTGGCAAAGACAGTTCAGAATAAGTTGATAAAGGTTGTTCCACTTCGACCTGATGGAACTCCTGCTCAAGATGTAGACAGTTTCGATCCAGGTATGGAATCTGACAGAGCGCAATCAGCTATGAAACTTGCGATATTAGGACCCGTCCTTCTCGCAATCGGCTGGTTGTTAATGAATGTAAACAACCTAATAATCGGCTGTCTCGCATTCGGCTTAAGATTCTCGATTCTTGTTACGGCGCCAGTGGCTATGCTCGTTGGCTCTAATGAGCTGAAGGCACTTCTTGCTGGTAAGCGACCTGAATCGATAAAGGCACAAGCTAGTATGGCGAGACTTCTCGGCGGACTAGGGTTCCTTTTCGTGGTGATCTACGGGCTTGTGTTGTTCATAACTCAATACAGCTCATAACTAATTCAGCAACATATACAAAAATTAAATAAGAGCGGGAGTAAGCAAATGCTTGCTCCCGCTCTTTGATTCCTGAATCGTACTACTATCTGAAAAGCATCTATGGATTACGTACTTCTTCTGCAACGAATTTTCGACGCGTTGTTTAACAGCGCCATATATTCCTCTTTGGCGTTAGCCCTTGTAATTATTTTTAGAGCCACCGGTTTATTGAATTTCGCGCAAGGCGAGATGGCTACGTTTAGTGGCTACATTGCTTTTGTTTTCTTAGTTGGCCCTCAACCTCGGTTGAAAGGTGGCGGATTGGCCGGACTTATCCCCGGTGTACCTTTGTCTGTGCCGCTCGCAGTTATGGGCGCAGTCTTAGCTGGTATGGCAGTAGGAGCCGCTACCGAGAGAGTGCTTATAAGACCTCTTAGGAACGCTCCAGAGCTATCTCTCGTGAACGTCAGCATAGGACTATTGCTGGTTATAAATTCTCTGATGGCGCAATGGTGGGGTACAGGTCCACGCGTTTTCCCGGCCTTATTTCCTGCTGGAGCTGGGCAGAATTTCGAAATTCTTGGCGCACGTCTAAGGTATTCGACCATCGGCGTATGGTCTGTGTTGTTCGTAGTCCTCGTTTGCTTGATCTTGTTGTTAAAGAGAACGCGGATTGGGCTTGCATTCAGAGCGGTTTCTATAAGCCAAACCAATTCAGAGCTTGTGGGTATTCCTGTGGGAAGAGTTCTCATGTACGGCTGGGCTTTGGCAGCGGGTTTCGGTGCTCTAGCAGCATGTATTTCCGCAAACTCTGTTTTACTGGAGCCAAATATGATGTTGCGGGTTCTTGTTTATGCCTTCGCAGCTGCAACATTGGGAGGACTAGATTCTCCTAAAGGAGCGCTTGTGGGTGGAGTAATAGTTGGCCTGAGCCAGACTTTGATACCGGCGTACGTACCCTTCATCGGTTTTGAATTAAGCGTTCTGCCTGTGTTGATCGCAATGACAGCGGTTCTGCTCGTTAGACCAGCTGGTTTGTACGGTACAAAACGAATAGAGCGCGTGTGATGCGGATTCGTACCAGAATAAAGCCGCTGCAGGGCATCGCCGTAGCTTTAATTGCGGCCTGGTTGTTTTGTTTGCCCTTTGTCAGTACCACAACGGAACTCAGGCAACACACGCAGGTGATTATTGCTGTGTTGGCTGTCCTAGGAGTCAATATTGCCACCGGGTACGGGGGAATGATTAGTCTAGGGCATGGCGTTTTCGTTGGCATTGGAGCTTTTGCTACCGGCTACTTTGTTGACGGGATGTCATTCCCGTGGCTTCTAGCGATAGCTATGGGCATAGTTACAGCGTCGGTTGCAGGCGCGCTAGTAGGCATCCCGGCATTACGCATTAAAGGGATTCACTTAGCTCTTGTAACTCTTTGTATGGCGATAGTGTTTCAGCCGCTAAGTAAGCGGTTTCCTGCGTTTACGGGGGGAGTCAGCGGCAAGGCGATTGAGGCGCGGTTTGAGGCTCCTCCGTGGCTTGGAGATAGCAGAATGGCTTCAGCTGTTTATCGGTATGTTTTTTGTATCGTGGTAGTTCTAGTTGCTCTTGGCTTGACGTGGAACTTGGTTAATAGTCGCGCCGGAAGAGCGATGAGGGCTCTACGAGATAATGATACTGCCGCAGCAATATATGGAATCAATTTAGTTCGTACACGAGTCATTACGTTTGCTATCAGCGCTGGGCTCGCTGGTTTGGCGGGAGCTTTACAAGTAGTTTTGGTTCCTTACGTTTCCCAAGATAATTATACGGTGCAGGAATCACTGGTGATATATGCAACGGCGGTCATAGGTGGCTTAGGTTCGATTTGGGGATCAGTCCTTGGCGTTATAGCTAGAACTGGGTTCGGAGCTCTAGGTGAACGGCTCTCTGAGATGAACGGGTTTGGTTTCGTCAGCGAATTTTTTGAACTTCTTGATGAGCAAGCTTTTGTTTTTGGAGTTGGCCTAATCGCTTTGACGTTCGTGTTCCCTCGCGGCTTAGCTGGTATTCGAAGAAAAAATAAGTAGCCAACGAATAACTAAATAACGACTTCTCGCCATTATTTTGAAAAATTACAATCCAGTTCTTTACTGGTCGGTCATTAAGTTGTCATGATTCTGTAACTAAATAATCGATCACCAGGTAAGCCGTTTGAAGTAGATTTCATAACAATCAAAAAAGTCTAACATTGTTTAGATTCGTGCTAAATGCTTCAAAAGGGGAAACGTGAATAAGAATAGTTTAATGCGCCTTCTGGCGTTGCTATTTACTTTTGCGATGGTTGCCGCAGCTTGTGGCAGCGATAGCGATAGTAGTAGCGATAGTAGTAGCGATAGCAGCAGCGACACTGAAGCGGCTGAGAGTGAAGAAGAAGAAGAAGAAGATACGTCTATAGGTGGCGGTCTTTCTCAAGATGCAGCTGAATCAGCTGCTGATGCTGAGGAAGAAGTAGTAGATGCAGATGCTCCTACTTT